>ERZ1026903.3-NODE-3-length-270961-cov-40.390420_pt1 | contig 270961 bp, 249 predicted proteins | sample MGYA00380180_ERZ1026903 | MGnify/ENA primary metagenome ERZ1026903 (study PRJEB33269, sample SAMEA4719816) | human gut metagenome | biome: human-associated habitat; feature: organic feature; material: feces | place: Cameroon | collected 2013-10 ... | reverse complement strand
CGTATGTGCAGGCAAACTGCGACCTGCAAACGCCATCCGACAACATCCTTGTGTATGGACACAACATGAAGGACGGCACCATGTTCTCTGATTTACTGCAATACAAGTACGAATCCTTTTAGGAGCAACACAGGATCATCCGCTTTGACACCCTGACGGCGCAGGCAGAGTATACCGTGATGGCGGTATTTCGGGGCGAAGCGGAGGATCTGTTTGCCTATTATCAATGTACCGATGCCGAAACACCGCAGGCGTTTGCCGCCTATGTGGACGCCTAAAAAGGCGCTGCTCTGTACGACACCGGCGTGTCGGCTGCTTATGGGGACAAGCTGATCACGCTGTCCACCTGCGACGATTCCGGCAAAAACAGCAGGGTGGTCGTTGTGGCAAAGCGTATAACCGAACCGAGGTGAGATTATGAGAACGCCAAAAGAGAATAAACAAAAGCTCCGCGCCCGCACCCCCAAAAGTACGGCGGGGACGATACCAAAGGTTGCCCTAAAAGCGGCGTGGATATAAGGGCTGTCACAAACGATAGGAACTATTGGTCTTTGTTGACAAGAGTGTTCATTTGCTTTATCTTCCGTTTCCAGAGCAAGTACTGTGAAAGCCAAACGACAACGAATATTGCAACGAATATTGCCACATAGGAGAGAACGCCGAGGACAGTATGCTTCATCCAATTAGTAAAATAAGCAATCGGCAGCATAATAACGCTGATAATCATAAAGTAAATGCCGCTTTGCTTGGCGAGACTCCACGAATCAAGTTCCCAAATAATCGATGCCGCTGCAAAACCAGCGCCCATAATGGCACACAGAACGGTCTGCAAGATGACTGCATTCAGTTCGTTTCCGGTTGCGTCTATAAGTTCAGGTGTAACGGGGTAAAAGGAGCCGTTCCCAATGCAGATGGAAATAATCAGCGTAATCACAAATCCAATGGCAATACCCGTAGGCAAGCCAAATAAACCCCGCATTATAATTTTCTTTTTCATTTTGCCACCTCATAATCCTAACAGTTGTTTGATTTTTGCAACATATCGCCTTGAAACATAAGTGACTGTTCCGTTCGAGAGAGAAACGCAAATCGTTCCCACAAAGCTCAAATCAAAACCCTTGACCTTTTTCAAATTGACGATTTCGCCGTTTGATATGCGCACAAAGGAACATTTTGCAAGGCGTTGCTCTGCCTCGTATAGCCGCAGTCGGAGAAGAAATGTACTGCTTTCAGTCTCGGCATAGACCTTGCCCTCCGATGCATAGACCCGATAGATTTGGGTTGGATCAAGCATTGTTGCTTGATCATCTTTGAAGGCTGCAATCATCTGGGGCTGCTCACTTGAAAGCCTTTTTACTATTTCGTTGACTTCTTCAGTCACTTTGCTTGTAACAACGATAATCTTCGTTTCCGTGCATCCTTCGTCAATTTTGATTTCAATCTTCATCCGATTACCTCCTTTCCACGGCTATATTATAAGAAATCGGGGAGAATGTTTCTATTGTTTCACGATAGGTGGTAGTTATTTGCTCATAGGTGGTAGATTAAAGCAAAGAATATAGCAAGGCACAAACATTAACAAGATTTATATGATTGCATCAGTGCATCCAAATGCTTTCTTCCAAATTGCAAAGCCGCCCCTTATAGTCATCTATCAGAGCCTGAACAGTTTCCCCTTGCGGGAAGGTCACCAGATAGCCATCCCCGGCCTCATGAAAACTGATGACTCCCGCAAGCCCGGCCATCTCCGACACTTTCAGCAGGGTGTGGTAGTCATATTCGGCGGCGCTGATGTACAAGTCCATAGGAGAAACCCTCGCGTTTCAAAGATATAGCCCTATTATAGCGACATTCTTTCATAAATGCAAAGAAAATGTCATCAGCCTTGTGGCGTTTGTGTCCGGCTCGGCCTACGGAATCTTTTTCGCCGCCAACGCGCCCAGCGCAGATGCCATCACCGTACAGCAAGCCGTAGAAACCCTGACGGAAGAATACCGCGACAGGCTGGAAGAAATCTCCGATACGGTACAACATGACCGCCAAGACATTACAGCCAACGATGACGTGTATTTCATTCGTTGGCAGGATGTCTTGGCGGTCTTTTCTTCGTATATTTCGGGTGATGAGCAGGGAACCCCCGTAGCGGCGCTGACGGAAAATCAAGTGGACAAGCTGCGGGAAACTATGTGGGCGATGAACGCAGTGGACTATTCCACCCACCCGGAGACGACTACCATAGACACTGCCGACGAGGACGGCAACCCAACTACCACAGGAATAATCGAAACCGTCCTTGTGATAGAACTCACCCACAAAACACTCGACGAGATGGCGGCAGATTATCATTTCACCACCCGCCAAAACACCTACCTGCAACTCCTGCAAGACCCGCAGTACGAAGAACTGTGGGCGGAACTGCTCGGCGGCTTTGCATAGGGCGGGGGAGAGGTCATGTCTCCTGACAGCACCCGCACGCCAACGGGCACGCTGCAATGGCCGCTGCCGGTTGCGGGTACGATTACCTCGCAGTTCGGCCACCGCGTGGACCCCATCACCGGCGAGGTAAACTCCCACACCGGCACCGACATTGCCTGCGCCGAGGGCACACCCATCCTTGCCGCTGCAGACGGCATCGTCACCATTGCCAATGGTCTTGACAGCTGGGGCGGCAGATACGGCTATTACATCCAAAACGACCATGGCGGCGGGCTGCAAACGCTGTATGCCCACTGTTCGTCCATCTGCGTCACCACCGGCCAGCAGGTGCAGGCCGGGCAGGTCATTGGCTATGTTGGTCACACCGGGCGGGTGACAGGCAGCCATCTGCATCTGGAAGTAAGAATCGAGGGCAACCGTGCGGATGCAATGCAATACTTTATACTATAAAGTTTAAGAGAATCTTTGACGGCTGTTGAAACAGTGTGCAAAAACAAAATCGAAAATCGTCTGTTTTTATTTTGCAACCCTATTACGAGAAAGAGTACGCTACATGAGCATGAGGTGATGAAACACCCATGCTCAAAATAAAATGATTACGAATGTGTATATAATGTAATTACACTGTAAAATATTGTAAAATCCCTTGATTTTGCAGTTCCCGTGTGTCATTATAAATGCCAGAAAGTATAGTGAAGGCGGCGGTTATCATGAGTACGATGATCTATCTGATTCGGCACGGGGAAACGGCAGGAAATGCAGAGGTGCGCTATATCGGATGGACAGATATTCCATTGGATGCAAAAGGCGTTGTGCAGGCGCAGGAACTTTGCTATAAGCTGCAGCAATGCGCCATTGATGAGATCTATGCAAGTCCCTTACAGCGGGCAATCGCTACGGCGGCGCCGATTGCAGAAGTGCTGAGAAAACAAATTCACATCGAAAACGGGCTGAAGGAGATCAACTGCGGCGCATGGGAAACGCTCACCGCGAAGCAGGTTTGTGAGAAATGGCCAAAGGAGCTGGATAACTGGGCAAACCACCCTGATAAGCTGAAAATTCCGGAGGGAGACTCCTTTGCCGATGTACAAAAGCGGATGATCTCTGCGCTGGGGGCCATTGCGCGGGCCAATCAGGGCAAAAATGTCGCGGTAGTCTCCCATATGGGAGCAATCCTGACAGTGGGGTGTTACCTGACGAATACGCCGATCCGGAATCTGTGGTCGCTCGGTCAGCCGGGCAATACGTCTATTTCCAAAATCGTCTACGATGATGATTTGAATCCGCGATTGATCGGTTGGGCGGACGAAAGCTATCTGCCAATCAGCCTGCAAAGCAGTGCGCAGGTTGTCGCTGGCTTTGAGGGGCCACAGCCGACAGAAAAAGCAATATGACAATAGCCATCAGGGATCCGGCAGTTGCCGAATCCCTGATGGCTATTTTTTAGGTGCGCCCAGCATGGGCAACAACTAGGTTGTGCAAGACCAATACGCGCTCGCCGTATCGGCGCTTAGAATTATGCGGTATTGCCTTAGATTAAAACTGGGACTGTTGCAAAATAAAAATGCGATAGCAACTTGCACAAAGAAATAGTGCAAAAATAGAAACTCGGAACCCTTTTTGAGCCGTTTTGGCCATGAAAAGGTTCCGGGTTTTGTGCATGATTTTTTCAGAGAGCTATTTTGCAACAGCCCCTTTTTGGGGCTTAACAGTTATTGAGCATCCCTTAATTGCTCTACAACACTGCATTTCGCTGCGTTGTCATACATCATGCAAGGAATCAGCCACCCCAGCAGAAGAAATACCGGAATTGTCAGCAGGACAGGCAGAATGGTGAATCGATACTCAAAGAACCAGAACATACTGCCCAGCATTTTTCCTGCAAGAGGTCCCACCGCCAGCGACAGAATAAAAGCCACCGCTACGGAGGACATTGCGTAAAACAATCCCTCGTAAATCAGCATGGTTTTGAGCTGCCGGTTTGTCATTCCTACAGCCTGAAGCACAGCAAATTCACGGCGGCGGGAAAGAATACCGGTCATCATGGCGTTGAAGAAATTTAAGAGTCCCACCAGCCCAATGATAGCACAGAGGATACCACCTATCAGAAGGAACATCTGCCGGAACTGAGCAAATTCAGAGCGAGCCGTGGCCTTGCTTTAATCCCCAAGGTGGCATGAGTTACCTTGGGGGTGCTGTTATTTATCGATCCAGAGAAATCCGCAACGCACAGGAGTCTAACATATCCAAATTCTTTCTTCGTTTGTGATGCGCATGCGTATGCCATTGCTCGATTATATGTCTAATTCTTAGGAGCAATGCTGCACTTTCAGCCAAAACGATGTGCAACAGTTCCTACTCGATTAACTGCTTTACGCTCCCGCATTCCTGTAGAGCAGGGGAGTACAGAATCTGATGCGGAGGCTGTTGGGGATTGCTGATCCGCTCAAACAGAAGGTCCACAGCGGCAGAACCCATTACCTGCGGTTCCTGATCCACACTTGTCAGGTGCAGGTATCCCGGAAGAGTCTCGTTGACCGTATCGTTGCAGATCAAGCTGATGTCATCGGGTACGCAGACGCCTGCCTGCCGGAACGCATCCTGCAGACCGGCGGCCATGGAACCATTTACACAGTAGATGGCTGTATATAGCTGTTCTCTTGGGAGAGCAGCTATATGTGTGCCGATTTCATAGCCACTCTTGTATGTTCTATCCCCGCGATATACACAATCACAGGGCAGGTCTGCATCGCGCATGGCATCCATATAACCGCGGCAGCGATTTTGGCAGGTAATGGAGCTTTCCGGGCCTGCTATATGGGCGATTTTGGTGTGCCCCTTTTGCTGCAGATAGGTCGTGGCCAGATACCCGCAGCGATAATTGTCAACGGTCACAACATCCAGATCCAAGGCCTTGAGATACCGGTTTACGAGGACTACGGGCAGAGGGTAATCCTGCAGCAGAGAGATGAGGGCCGGGTTCTCCACCGCATTCAGGAGAAAAACGCCGCAATAGCCATTCCGATTGGCATATTGCAAAGCGTCCAGCTCCTGCACGCCATCGTAATCAGTAACGGAGATAAGCAGCCGCTTGCCTTTGGCCTGCAAGCTTTCATGAATGCCGTTCAAAAAAGCGACCGCGATAGGATTTGTCAGCTTACCGATAAGGGCGAGCGCCGTGTCGGAGTTCTGGACGAGAGAAGATTTACGCCGCGGGCGCTTCTGGTATCCATACGCCTCGAGGTCATGAAGAATCTTCTCTTTTGTAGCTGCAGAGACACTGCCGTCATCGTTGAGGACGCGCGAGATAGTCGCAGTGGATACACCAATCTTCTTGGAAAGCTCCGCCAGTGTCATAGGATAACTCCTCCCGATGCCGTGTATAAGATACATTGTTTCGTTATTCTCTAGTATAGGTGTGATTGTAGCGAATGTCAATTCTGAGTGGGTGTTTTGCCGAACACATTGCAGAAAAATGACAAATGGATGCCTTTGTAAAGACTATGTTATGTTACCGCTAAATCGCGGGAAATTCTATTGCAATATGGGGAAGAGGGTGATATTATACGGGCGAAGAAAGAAATTACAGCGGAACGCCGTTATGTAATTACATTTCTTCAATGAAATAGTGAGGCAAACACGATGACGAAGGCTATGCACAGGATACAGCGGAAGAATAAATTTCTTCCATATCTTTTGGTTTTACCCTCCATGCTGCTGTTCAGCATGTTTACATTCTACCCTTTTTTAAAGACAATCGCGCTGTCTTTCTTTCTTACGGATAAGCGCGGCAATCCTACAAAATGGGCCGGTATCTCAAACTGGGTACGAGTTCTCTCCAAAGAAACCTTTTGGAAGATCATTGCGATCACCTTGAAGATTGCAGGGATCAATCTGGTGTTCACCTTCGGTCTTGCAATTTTCTTTGCGCTTTTGTCCTCGCAGAAGAAAAAAGGCGGAAAGCTGTACCAGACGATGTATGCACTGCCGATGGCAATAGCTTCTTCTCCTGCAGCAGCGATCTTTCTATTTATCTTTCGGCAGAAAAACGGTGTGATCAACAGCCTGTTGGGCGGCGCGAATATCGGCTGGACGACAGAGATGCCCTACGCCATGTGGGCTGTTTGCATTATGACGATATGGATGAATGTGGGTATCAGCTACATTTTTTTGCTGGTTGGTTTCCGGACTGTGCCGCAGGATCTGATCGAAAGTGCCTATCTGGACGGTGCCGGTGTTTGGGCAAGAATCTGGCATGTTATGCTGCCAATGGCATCCCCGCAGATATTCTTCGTCCTGTTCTTGAATATTGCGATCTCTTTCCGCAGCTTCGCACAGATCAAATTGCTGACCGGCGGTGGACCTGCCAATGCAACCAAGAACCTTATCTACTATATTTACGAAAATGCGATTATTAACGGAAGGTACGAAACAGCATGTGTACAAGCAATCTTTCTGTTCGGTCTGATCCTGCTCTTTACAAGCCTGCAGTTCGCGCTCGAAAAAAGGTTCGTGCATTACCAGTGAGCACGGCAAGAACAAAAAAGCGTGCGGCAGAGGCAGCAGGCTTCACAGTAAAACTGGCTTTGGGGCTGGTCTTTATTTCGCCCCTGATTATCGGTCTGTTCTTCTCGTTCCAGACGGAGCAGGAGCTGATGTCCTACCCGCTGCACTTGCTCCCACAGCATTTTACGCTGGAAAACTATCAGGCGGTCTTTGCCAAGGTTCCGCTGCTGCTCTACCTGAAGAACTCCGTCATCGTCTGTGTGATTGCTATATTAGCGCAGGTGATCTTCGCTACACTGGCAGCCTACGCATTTGCCTGCTTTGAATTTCCCTTCAAAAAGCTGTTGTTCTCTCTGGTGCTGGCAACCACAATGGTGCCCGGCGAGGTTGTCGTGGTAACGAACTACCTTACAATTCAGAACATGGGCCTTACCAACAGCTATGCAGGCTTGGTTCTGCCGTCCCTCATTTCTGGTACTGCCATCTTTCTTATGCGGCAGTATTTTCTGGCGCTGCCAAAAGAGTATAAGGAGGCAGCAACGATCGACGGCTGCGGAGAAATCGGGTATCTGTTCCGCGTAGCGATGCCGCTGGCTGTTCCGACCTTTGCCTCACTGGCCATCTACCTGTTTGTGCAGATCTACAATCAATTCTTCTGGCCTCTTTTGGTCACACACGAAAATGCGATGCGCACGATCCAGATAGGCATCGCCTTCCTCGTAACGGGTGATGTCATCAGCTTTGGTCAGATCCTCGCAGGTGCCATGATCGCAATACTGCCGTCGGTCCTTGTGTATATCCTTGGGCAGGATTACATCATTCAGGGCATGACGGCGGGCGGTATCAAAGGCTAAGTTCTTATTGCCGAAAGTACAGAACTGTACTTTTTAATATATCAATCGGGAAAGAATGTCGTAAGGAGTAAAACAAATGAAAGCAAAGCATCGAATTCTGGCAGCTGGTATGGCTGCTGCAATGACCCTGTCCTTGGCTGCGTGTGGTGGTTCTGCTTCTACCGCAGAGCCTACGGCTAGTTCTACCGTAGAAGCAGCTGCACCGGAAGCAACTTCTGAAGCCGCCGGCGGCGATGTAACGGAAGTGACCTGGTGGACCTACTTTGGCGACAAGAATATCGGCTACCTGCAGAACATTATTGATGACTTCAACAACAGCCAGAACCAGTACCATGTGACCATCGTATATCAGGGCAACCAGATGGAGTGCAACGCCAAACTGCAATCTACCGAGAAAGAAAATCTCCCGGCCATGTTCTCCGGCGCAGTGGAAGATGTCGCTATGTATGCAAATTCTGACTTCTGCGTCCCGCTGCAGAAATATGTGGATGCAGACACCGAGGGTTGGCAGGAGCTTGATGATACATGGGATGCACTGCGCAGCGCCTACTCTGACGGTCAGGGCAATCTGATCGGTTACCCCATCGGCTACAGCTATCCGAACATTTTCTACAATGCAGATCTGCTGAAAAAGGCAGGGGTCGATCCTGCAAGCATCCAGAGCTTTGACGATTTGTATGATGCCAGCAAAACGATTGTGGACGGCGGCTTTGCCACCTACGGCATCGGCTTCTTTGCTAACGGTGCTATGTTCAATGTCGCGCTCGGCCGCGAGGGTGTGCAGGCCTACAACAATGAGAACGGTCTGAACGGCCAGCCCGTCACCGAATGCCTGTATGACAGCGACACGACGGTGCATGATTCCATCTACAACATGCTTTCCATCTACCAGAAGATGGGTGCCGAGAAGCTCTGTGTCCCTTACGGAGCAGACTATCAGTCTGAGATCATTCCGCAGATGGCCTCCGGTGACTGTGCTATGATGATGGGTGTTATTTCGATGACGACCAAGGTTCTGGACGCTGCAGCCGGTAATTTTGAGGTCGGTGTTATCCCAATGCCTTCTGCATCGGAAAGCGGCAAGCGTACCGGCGAGCCCGCTGCGGGTACCGGCACCTATGTCTGCGACAACGGCAACGAAAAAGCTATGCAGGGTGCCTATGAGTTCATCAAGTTTGCCTCCACCGGTGAACAGGCAGGCTACTTCGCTTCCGCTACCGGTTATATCGCACCGAACCAGGAGGCTTACGACAGCGCTGCCTATAAGACCTACCGCGAGGAAACCTTCCCCGGCATCTCGGTCGTCTACGATTCTCTGGCTAAGTCCGATTCTTCCGCTACCAATCCGTATGTTGCCATCTCCAATGAGATGCGCGATGCAAACAAGGTTGCGATGGAAACGGCCGCTACCGATCCTACGGCTGACATCAATACCGTGATTACGACCGCCAAGGACAGCATCCAGGAAGCGCTGGACATCTACAACCAATCCAATTCCTAATCATGTGTTAGACTTCTCCTTATAGCAAGGGGGCAGGGGAGACCCTGCCTTTTTGCAGTTTTCAGGAAAGGAAAATCAAAATGAAGCAGAGAGTTTTAGTCTTTTCCGTGGATGCGATGGTGTATGAGGATCTTCAACACCTGCGCGGCTGCCGGAACACCAAAAAGTATTTTCAGAACGCCTGCGGCGTCCGGCATATCAGGAGCATCTACCCGACGGTAACCTACCCGGCACATACTACGATCCTGACAGGCTGCTATCCGGCCAGCCACGGCGTGATCAGCAATACGCATTTTACGACCGGCAGTACCGAATACGAATGGCTCTGGGATGCAAGCAATGTCAAGGTGCCGGATGTCATTACGGCGGCAAAGGATCAGGGGTACACGACCGGTGCGGTCTTTTGGCCTGTGACCGGTAACCATAAGGCCGTGGATTATCTGATCGATGAGTACTGGTGCCCGCATGAGGGAGAAACGCTCCTTGGTGGATTCGCGAATATGGGGTCCAGCCCGGAAATGCTGAAGATCATCGAGAAAAATCAGCATCTTCTCCCCAACGGCGGCAAGCTCGGCCGTGTAGCCCTGATGGACCACCCGCAGATCGACCATTTTCTGATTTCGTGCGCCTGCGACATCATTCGTGAGTATTCCCCGGAATTTATGCTGGTACACAACGGCAATATCGACGATGCCCGCCATAAGTACGGCGTTTTCAATGAGGAGGTTCTGCATGGTCTGGATCTGGTTGATCTTTGGATTGGGCAGTTGATGCGAGCTTTGGAGGACAGTGGTCATCTGCACGATACGGATGTAATCATTGTGAGTGACCACGGGCAGATGGATCTGTCGCGTGTCATCAAGCCGAATGTATTCTTTGCAGATGCCGGTCTGATTCAGGTGGATGAAAACGGAAATCTGCGGGATTGGACAGCGTTCTGCTGCTCTAACGCCATGTCTGCCATGGTCTATCTGAAAGACCCCGCAAATGTGCAGGACTATGCCAAGACCTATGCGGTACTGCAGAAGATGGCGGCGGAAGGCATCTACGGCTTTACGACCGTCTACACAAAGGACGAAACAAAGGCCATGGGGCTGGATGGTGATTTTTCGTTTGTACTGGAAACGGATGGGTATACCTCCTTCAGTACAGATTGGAACCGTCCTGCGGTACGCCCCTTTGACCGAAACGATTTCCGGTACGGGCATGCCACACACGGATATCTGCCGGAAAAAGGACCCCAGCCTACCTTCATGGCAGTCGGCCCCTCCTTCCGGGAAAATGTATGGCTCGACAGTGCCGCTATGATCGATGAGGCACCGACCTTTGCCGCATTGCTTGGCGTGCCGCTGCCTGCAGCCGACGGAAAAGTCCTGCAGAAATTGCTGCGGTGAGGAAAAACAATGGAAAACGCGCACTATTTTTTGCATGTAACAGACACACATCTTTGTTTCGATGCAGAGACACCAGACACATGCTGCACAGAGAAGTCGCTTCGGAGCCTCTACCAGACGGCATTTGCGTGGGATCACAGGCCCGCGTTTGTGCTGATTACCGGAGATCTTGTGCATGAAGGTACATCCGCTGACTATGCCAGAGCAAAGACCCTGCTGCAGGAGCTGGACGAGCAGTATCATACGAAAACTTATCCCGCATTGGGCAACCATGATATCCGTAAGAACTTCAACAGCGCTTTTCGGGGACTGGCCTCTGATCAGCCATTGGACTATTGTGAACAGACCGAATGGCTCAGATGGATCGTACTGGATTCCTCCTGCGGCCAGGTCATTGGCCAATTGTCCGGCAGCCAACTTGCGTGGTTGGAGCAGGAGCTGTGCAAACCCACAGACTGCCCAACGATCCTCGCACTGCACCACCCGGTATACGGAACGACTACAGCGGAAACCGATGCCAACAACCTTGCTACTCCGGACCGCCTGATTCGGCTCTTGCAAGATCATCCGGTTGATGGGATCCTTTGCGGACACAGTCATGAGGCAACCCTTGTGACAGAGCAGGGGCTGCCGCCCCAATTTGTTGGAGCCGGCGCGGCCTCTGCGGCTCTACCGCTGATACAGGGCCGGGTGCAGTTTCGCAAACAGTGCTGGATACAGTTTTGCAGGGTGCAGGACAAAAGATTGTATTGGTCCCCGCTCTGCCTGGACCGCAGTAAGCTGCTCGCCAATATGACTCCGCAGGAAATGCTGGAGTAAATTTGTATTAATTGATACGAGCAATACAAAACGAGGGGCTGTTGCACTTTTCCTCTGTGCAACAGCCCCTTTTGTTTTCATTATCCGTTAGAGGCTGTCGGCTCTTCCAGAATGCGCCAGCCGTCCATCAAATTTGCATTATCCATAATGAAGGTGTGAGCCGTATCCTGTCCCCAGGAATTGTCGTATTTCAGCATCAAGTAATCGCTCAACTCAGTTCGATTTTTGAATTTTAATAAACGATATGGCTCCTGAAAAGCGACCTTTTCCACGAAATATACGGCATCCGATGTGGGAAGCATAACGCCGACATGGCCAATCATAAGGGAATTGTCTGTTTCAGAAAACTGATCGTGCAGAACCACGGAGATAAGACGAATTTTGTCATCTTCTACAAAGGATAGACCGCGTCTTTTCCATTCCTGCTGAATTGTTTTTAAATGAGTGGGAATGTCGGTCGTGTTGGTTGTTTTGACGGGAGCAAACAGCGCATCGAATTTCTGCCTGTTGTCACCACAAAGGGACTCGGGGTCAGTATCCAGCGTTTCATAGTCCATAAATAAGGTGTCCTCGGCTGCATCGAAGTCCGCTTCGCCAGTGACAGTGATGAAATCGCCGAACAGGCCACAAGCGGTGATTCTACAGTTCCAGCCCGGGAAGGTGCCATATTTTTCCGTCCATGCATCCTGCATAGAATACGGATCATATTTCGAATCCAAAGGCTTTGCCGTTTCAAATCCAGTGGTGAGCCATGCTGGGTCTACAGCGTTATTGAATTTTTGAACATGTTCAAAGAAGGTTTGTATTCGAAGTTCAGATACGCCGGCATTTTGCAAAAGATCGGAAAGAAGATTCTGCGTATCCACATCTGCTAAGTTGGAATATTCAATCTGCTGAAGGACCGGTAGAGAAGGGCTTTTACTGCATCCTGCCAGAAATGCACCGCAAAAAAGTGCAGCAGTGCAGGCAAGAAAGGTTCGAAATTTCAAAAATAATCACCTCGCTGTGTTTTTGAGAAGATTCTGCCTACCGAAATTGCCAATACATGAGAAAGATATAATCGTGTTGGCTTCGCAATAAATGATAGCACAGATAAATGAAGAAAATCAATGATATCTGGTAAGTGTGAACATTATAGTATTGTAGTATATACTTTGGGAAAAGGAATGAGGTTTTAAAAAGGGAATGTAATGTATAATAAAACAAAACGGAAAGGCCTATAAGATTCTAAGCGGGTAAACACTGTGAACCTTATAGGCCATGTTTTAGGCTTTTGTAACTGTGTAATGATTATCTGAAATAGCTAGGTGATAGATTTTCCCTTGCCAATAGAAATTTGTTCTTAACGCCTTCCATCCGGTTGGCAAAGCAGGAGAGAAAGTTGGCGCGTCTCCATCAAAGTTCGCTCCCAAGAAGCCAAAGAAGATACTTGACCACGTTTCGCCCAAGCAGGCAAGATGAAGACCTTCTTTTCCGGTGTTGTTCATGATTTCGTGTAGGTCGAGATACAGCGCTTTTTTGAAGTATTTTTCGGCAGCTTCCTGCAGGCCGTTTTGTGCAGCAAAAAGTGCATGGCTGGCGAAGCTCAGCGTGGAATCGTGCAAGCAGCACGGCTCGAAATCTTCCCATGCGTTCAGACGCTCTTCGGGAGTGAACTTCTTAGGCAGCCGGGACATCAAAAGCAGCGTGTCAGCCTGCTTGATAACTTGATACCTTTGCAGACGGTCAAAGCAAACATGATGATAGCTGGCACCGTCATCGACTTTGAGCGTTTTAATGTCCACGGGCTCTAACCGAGTAAAAGTTTCATCCGGCAAATATCGACCAGTTTGCGGATCACGACATTCTTTTAGATTATCTCGCAGAGAATGCCAGGCAAGGACTTCCTCATCGCTGAGGGAAAGCTTCGAATACCGATTGGGATCGGTTTCCTTGAGCTTCAGCGCTGCCTTGATGGCCAAATCAAGATTAAACTTTACCATGCAATTGGTAAAGAGATTGTTGTTGGTAATGCCGCAATATTCATCAGGCCCTTTGCAGAACATGAGGTCAGCAGAGCCATCAGGATGAATGATGCAGCGGCTATACCAGAAGCGGGCAGTTTCGATGTAAACTTCCATAGCTTGCAGGTGAAAATTCTCATCACCGGTGGCATCAAAGTACTGCTGCATAGCGAAAGGAATATCTGCGGTAATGTGCAGCTCACTGGCACCAATGTCCCAGCTTTCGCACTGCTCAGAACCGTCGAAAGATGTCATCCAAGGATAACGAGCGCCGGCATTGTTCATCTTTTTGGCGTTCTCTTTTGCCTGCGGAAGGGTTCTTACGCGATATTCCATTAAGTTCTTGGCGGCTTCGGGGTGGGTATACAGGAAAAAGGATAACATAAAGAGATCCGTATCCCAGAAATAGCATCCTTTATACCGTGTGTGCGTCAATCCGCGTGCGCCGATACTTACGCTGCTGTCGCGGGCAGAACAGCTGGTGATAAGCTGGAAAATGTTGTACCGCACAGCGGACTGATCATCAGGAGCTCCATCGATTTCGATATCCGACTCGCTCCATCGAGAGGTCCATGCAAGAGAGGATTTTGCAAACAGTTCATCATAAGTGTCAGAGATTTCGTTGCTCCCAATAAGTGGGTCGATATCTCGACTTGTGGTGATGCGTGTGGTGATCTCCAAAACAAGATTTTGACCGCTTTGTAAAATCCCGCACCACTGCTTTCCAAGGACATCATCAGAGATATAGTCTTCAGAATCTGAAAAAGAAGTATGGAAAGACATCTGTTCTCTTACAATCAAGCCGGTACCTAAAATGGAGAAAGTACAATCGACAGAATCCGTGCACATGTCATGCTGGGTGGGCTCGGCAAGTTTGATGGTTTCGTGATTTTCTTTTACCTGATCATCCGGAACAGGGCAGTTACAGCAAGCAGTATGAATTCCTGCATATACTGCGATATTGGAGGTGCGCGATGCGGAGAAAGAAAGCCGCTGTACGAGCAGTGAGGGATCGGACATACTGCAGAACACCTGATGCTCAATATTTAGAGTGGTTTCACCGCTTTTGGCTAAAAAAGACTGTGAGCGAACGCCTGTTTTCATATCTAACGTGCTGGCTACAGGAGAGGAAAGTGTAATAGGATGTCCATCACATTCGATATTTCCCCATACGGGGGTAGGTAGGTTCACAAAATCGGTGATGCCGGGTTTGATTTCACCGAAGATACCGGCAACGAACAAACCTGTCTCAAAGGTGCGCTTTTCCTGCCAGAAGGGGAGATATCCACGGATGCCCATGCGTCCGTTCCCGGTGAAAAAAGTGCTTTCTTCAAAGCTGTCATTTGTGCTATTTGTCGTAAGCTCAATTTGCCAAGGCTTCAAAATTATGTCTTGACGCATAAAAGCATCCTTCTTTCTTTTATAGTAATGCTTCACGGATAGAATGGCAAAGGAATCCTGCGCAGGTAGCGAAAGCCTCGCCGGTGGTGCAGTAACCAGTCACTTCATCAACGCTTTCGCATGCGATGCCATTGTCCATAGAGATTTTTTCTAAAATGGCGCGGCAATGTTCTACGCGCCCGCACAGCAAGCTATTGGCTAAACTTAAGATCCAGGGGTGAGGTGCGTGTGGACACCCGATTTCGTTGATTGGACTGTTAGCAAAGCTGTATTTGTATTCCGGTGAACGAATCATTGCAACGGTATTGCGGTATATCTCATCATTGGGACTGCAAAAGTCGAAGAAGGGAAGCAGTTGTAGACTTCCCGGCGGCTCGTCGTAAACATCGTGACTGCCGTTCAAATCAATAGACCATCCGAAATAAGGCTTTCCCGCTGCATCCTTTTGGACACAATGCGTCATGATGGCATCCTTAATCTCACTGGCAGTTTTTTCAAGATGTGCATATTGGGGCGCGAGTTGGGCCAAATCTTTAAGTGCTTTCCAAACAAGCACATTATCGTATGTAATATAAGGGTAAACGTGTTCATCGTCTGTTGGCTGCAGGAAAGTATCATACAATCTGCAAGATGCGGCTTCATGCTGCCGCAGACGATTCAAAATGAGGCTTATGCCTTGAACAATATCGGGATCACTCAAAATGGATTTGTCGTCGGTTTTGTTAATGTAGCGTTCGAGCGCCAGAAGAGGGGCAACGAGTTCGTCCAGCTCAAAGCCCGGCTCCAAAACAGTGCCATCAATGTATCGTGAATGGATGCCAAAGTTTCGGCGCTGTCGGCCGAATACATAGGAAAGCATTTCTTTGGCACGTTCGGAATCGGCGTCCAAAATAGCCGGGAAACTCCAAAGCAGACTGTCTCGATCCCAATAAGCGGCACTTACATAGTAGCGGGGGCTTCTGCTGGTAACGAGCACCAACTCTTCGGTGTCAAGTGTAATGCCGGTTGAGAAGAACATACAGAAGAACAGATTCGTATTGTAGAGCTGTGTGAGCTTTGCATCACCATTAAAGGTGACACGACGCTCTTGAAGCCAAGCCCTTGTTTTTGTGAGTTCCGCATCGAAAGTCTGCCGGAGCATTTCTTTGGCGCTTGTTGCGGCAGCAACTTCCTCGAAACCGAGACCCCAATAAAATACGACCGAGGCTGTTCCATCGGCAGCAATTGTACAGTGATGGGATAAATCGTAAGTAATACTGCCATCATCGGAACAGGTAAAAGAAGAATCTGTTTGTGCATCGGCCATAGGGGCAAAGGCAAACATCGGGAATCCTGCATGATATTCGAAAATCAAACTGCTGTTCCAGCCACTGCGGAAACAAGTTGCTTTACCACTTAACGGCTTGTCCTCGTTTACACAGTGCCAAGAGGAGGCCCAGCATCCATTTAACCCTATAACAACATCTTGTGCGCTTTCAGAAGTATTATGAACCGTCATCTGAATTGCGAAACCGCGTTCATCAATAGGAGGCACGTAAAGGGTTTTGAGTTCAAGGCTGCCAAGCTGTGCAGTGGACTGGGGCAGCCAATCATCAAGCCGGGTCCACGCAAGATGAGCCGAAGAGAGGGAACCGACGCCATCTAAATGAACATAAGGCTGAATCAAAGGTGTGGATTCGCTCCCGCGAATATCTATAAGCCCTTTTGCAGCCATATATAGGAATGTTATGTCCTCTATCCCGCCCGTTCGTTCGTTGATGCGGGGCAAAGAAACGAAATCATTGCCAGTTGGCAGATACTTGTCCATAGTGAATCCCCTTATAAAGTGAAATAAGTATACAAATAAGATTAAGCGATTAACCTTGTTGCTATCATCAATATAACAGGAATGTTCGGCATAGTCAACAATATTTTTTCATAAATGGCAGGTTAATTTAATTAACTGTTGACATTTTGCTGCCGGCGTGGTATTGTAATGCCAGAGAAACAAGTTAAACGCTTAAACTAAATCCGTAAGATTGGTGGAGTCGATATGGCAAGACGCGCAACACTAAAAGATGTGGCAGAGCGTGCCCAAGTCAGTACGGCTACGGTGTCTTATGTTTTGAATGACAAGAAATCAATCTCCGAGCAGACCAAGACCCGTGTGTACGATGCTATTCGGGATTTGAATTATGTTCCCGATCTCAGTGCGCGAAGCCTGTCCAGTAGAGATTCAAAGCTGATTGGAATTGTCATTCCACAGACCGAGCCCGGCAGCAAACTGATGCTGCAAAATGATTTTTACAGTGAAATCGTTGGCAGCATTGAGTATCACGCAAGACAGCATGGCTATCATGTGATTATTTCAGCCACGGATGTAAATGAAAGCTACTTAACTTTGGCTAAAGAGAGAAACCTTGACGGAATTATTGTTATCGGTATGTACCCGGATGACTTTTACCGTCAAATGAAGAAAACACAAATCCCCATTGTATTGATTGACAGCTATTGTAACGATCATTATTACCATAGCATACGAATTGATGATGCCTATGGAAGTTATCTGGCTACCAATCATGTGATTGGATATGGGCATAAAAAGATTGCTTTTTTCTGCGGTCAGATCAAAGAAAACGGTGTCATAAAGAAAAGGCTCTGCGGCTACCAACAGGCACTGGAAGAAGCCGGAATCCCCTATGATCCCACGCTTGTTTACGAAGGCAAGGTTGATTACGATAGTGGCATCGAACTTGCACGCAAACTGTGCAATGGAAATAAAGATGTCACAGCAGTAGTTGCTACCGCAGATATCTTAGCTATTGGAGCTATGAAGGGGTTCTACGAACAGGGAGTTTCGGTTCCCAATGATATTTCTATCGTTGGATTTGACGATTTGGAGATTTCTAAATATCTGACACCAGGGCTGACGACGGTTCGCCAAGAAATCTCTCAAAAAGGTGAAAAGGCAGTTGAACTGCTTTTAGATAACATTCAAGACGCGGATATGACAAAGCGAGAGGTTATTATTCCGGTTAGCCTTTCTCGCCGGGAATCCGTTCGAGATATGAGAGGGGAGGAATAAAAAAGGACTGCACCAACCGTCCAAAGTCTGTGCAGCCCAAATCCAAAGAGCGTCTTATTGCTCTTCTATAATAAGTGTAAGCGAAGAAGAGCAAAAAATCAAGTGTTCCACTACTTATACAAGGAGGAAAAACAATGAAAAAGGCGATTTCTTACATGGCATGCTCGATGGCCGCAATGCTTGCACTCAGTTCCTGCGGTTCAGCAGCCTCGTCTGCAAGTACCGTGGCAAGCTCTTCTGATGCGGCTTCTACGGAAAGCACGGCAGCATCGGAGGCTTCTAATGAGCCTGTGACAATCACGTTTGCACAGTACTCCGGGTCCGGAGACAACGAGCAGTATCTGCAGCAGATGGTTGACAACTATATGAAAGAAAACCCCAATGTCACCATCGACCTGCAGACCTATGGCTATGACGACTACTTTACGCAGATGACGGCGAAGGTTTCCGGCGGCCAGGCTCCCGATGTTTTTGAACTGGATTACCAGAATTTCGTCTCCTACGCAAAGAAGGGCGCATTGATGCCGCTGGATGACATCCTGACCAAAGACGGCATCGACACCTCTATCTACAACGATATGGCCCTGAAAGCGTTCAGCGCTGACGGCGTACAGTATGGCGTTCCTGATAGCTTTTCGAATGTTGTGCTGATTTACAACAAGGATCTGTTTGATCAGGCCGGTATCGACTATCCCACGGATGACTGGAAGTGGGAGGATGCAATGGCTGCGGCGGAGAAAATCCGTGCGCTGGGTGATAATATCTTTGGCTATTATCATCCCATTTCCTTCAACGAGTTCTATAAGACCGTTAAGCAGAACGGCGGCAGCCTTTTCAATGATGACTTTACGGAGTTCACGATGGATACCCCGGAAAACATTGAAACGCTGCAGTACATGGTTGACATGCAGCAGAAAACCAATGTTATGCCCACCGAGGAGCAGATGGCAGGCATGGGTGACTGGGACCTGTTTGAGTCTGGCCGCCTTGGCATGATTGTGACGGGTATTTGGGCATTCCCCGAATATACGAGCAATTGCGACTTCGATTGGGATATTGTTGTTGAACCTGGTCACACTCAGAAGGCTACGCACTTCTTCTCCAACGGTTACGTCGTTTCCAAAGATTCTCAGGTCGCGGATGAAGCCGTTAAGTTCATCACCTACATTTCCTCCAACCGTGAAGCAACGCAGATTCGCCTGGACGCAGGCTGGGAGTTGCCTCCGGTTCAGGACGAGGATATCATCGCTCAGTACAAAGAAAAGACTCCTCCGGCAAATCGCGAAGCGGTCTTTAAGAGCCTTGATTACCTTGTGACTCCTCCTGTTATCACCCAGTATGCAGAGCTGCAGGACATCGTTGGTCAGCATTTGAGCGCTGCGGCCGCCGGCACTGTCACCCCGGAGCAGGCGCTGAAGGATATGCAGGCTGAGTGCGAACAGAAAATCGATTTGACCAAGTAAATAGTTTGACGGGGGCAGGCGGGAGCCTGTCCCCGTATTTTTATCGGAGGGTTTATAGAATATGAAAAATTCCCGATTGGCAAGCTGGAAAACAGCATTACCATTTTTGCTTCCAAGTTTGGCTGGTTTTGTTGTGTTCAGTATCATCCCAATGATTATGCAAATTTTTGTCAGCCTGACCAGTTGGGATGGATTGAGCGAACTGACATTGTTCAGTGATTTTAGCGGATTCATGGATCGATTCTACGTAGGAATCGAGAACTATAAGGAAATTCTCACATCAAAAGAATTTTATCAGGTGATTGGAAACACGCTGGAATTTGTGATCCTCTACATTCCTTTGATGCTTATTGCCTCCATGATTGTGGCGCTCATTTTGAACAGTCATGTAAAGGGTGTTGGAATTTTCCGCGTTCTTTACTATATCCCGGTTATCACCTCATGGGTTGCGGGCGCATTGATTTGGAAATGGGTTCTTAGTCCTGAGTATGGTGCTATTAACAATATTCTGGCCTTGTTCGGAATTGAGGGGCCCTCGTGGCTTCAAAGCTCAAAGTGGGCAATGCCAGCAATCGTTCTTGCCTCGGTCTGGAAGGATATGGGGTACTTTGGCCTTATGCTGATGTCTGGCCTTCAGGGAATCAATCAGGAATACTACGATGCGGCGGCAATCGACGGTGCCGGCAAAATCAAACAGTTTACAAGAATTACATTGCCATTGCTGACTCCTACGCTTTTCTTTGTCTTGATTATCAGCTTGATTAACTCCTTCCAGCTGTTTACGCAGATTATGATCATGACCCCCGATGGTGGCCCGCTTGGCTCGACAATGGTGATGGTTGAACGCATTTATAAGTGCGGCTTCCGTTACTATGAAATGGGTACGGCTGCCGCATATAGCTGGATTCTGTTTGCGATTTTGCTGCTTCTGACAATGGTTCAGATGAAACTTCAGAACAAGTGGGTGAACTACGATGACTAACGCTAAAACATCTTCTTTGACAGGGCTGAAACAAAGACGAATCATTGGAAAAGTGGCATTTTATGTACTGGGATTGTTGGTGGCCATAATTGTCTGCATCCCGTTTTATTGGATGATTATCACCAGCTTAAAAGGCCGCGGCGCTATTATGAGCATTCCCGTGGAGTGGATTCCAAAAGAACCGACACTTGATGCATACAAAAAACTTTTTGCTATGCCGGAATTTGTGGGCTCTATCTTCAACAGCTTTTACGTGTCTGTTCTTTGCACGGCAGTGCGGCTTCTGTGTGCCGCGATGGCTGCATTTGCACTGACAAAAATTCCGTTCAAGGGACGTAATGCGGTCTTTGGCATTTATGTTACGGCGCTGATGATTCCGTCGCAGATCACTTTTATTCCACTGTTCATTATCATGACGAATATGCACCTTACCAATAGCTTAAATGCGTTTATGCTGTTGCAGCTGTTTAATGCCTTTGCCATTTTTATGATGCGGCAGAAAATGATGACGATCAACGATGCCTATATTGAAGCTGCTGTTATTGATGGCGCGAGCATGTGGCGCATTTTTTTCAAAATCATACTGCCCATGAGCGGCAGCGCTATGGCAACGCTGGCAATCCTTGCATTTATGGACATGTGGAATGATTACCTGCTGCCGTTGGTTTTGCTGAGCGACAGAAGCAAATTTACGCTTCCGCTGCTGTTGAGCACGTTATCCGGCCAGTACAAGAATCAGTACAACCTGACAATGGCAGGCGCACTGATTTCGATTATTCCGATTCTGATCGTTTATATTTTTGCGCAGAAGTATTTCAAAGAAGGCCTTACGGTTGGCGGCGTGAAAGGATAAAAGCATATGATTGAGTGGGAGCCTAATAAGAACGATGCCAATCTGAACATACCAGTAGACGGTCAGGTGGCTTCTATATGCTGGAATGAACAGACAAAACTGCTCACCATGAGTCTTGCGTATTCAGCAGTTTATGGAATGGGTGAACGGTATAATGGACTCAACCAGAATGACCGCATCGTGAAAATCGAGGTGGAAGAAAAGTTCTGTAATCAAGGGGATAAAAGCTATTGTCCCTCGCCGTTCTTTTTCACGGATACAGGGTTCTCTTTCTGTACATTGTCTGGTGGCACATTGATATTCGATTTCACACAGAAAAACGTCATAACGGTTCATGTGCCTAGCAATTGTAAGTTTATATTCAACGCAGGAACGCCTGCAAAACTGATTTCTGAGTATATGTCTTTGTCCGGGCCTGCGATTCTTCCGCCTGACTGGGTCTTCGGGCCGTGGATTTCCGCAAACCATTGGAACACGCAAAAGGAAACGGAAAAGCAGATTGAACTTCTGAAGAAGTATCAATTCCCGGCTACCGTGCTGGTTCTTGAAGCATGGAGCGATGAAGCAACCTTTTACACTTTTAATGGTGCCAAATATAAGGAAAAGCCGAACGGAGCGCCTTTTGCAGTAGGTGACTTTGACTATTCGGAAAGCGTCTATTGGCCGAACCCACAAGAAATGATTGAAAAGCTGCATAAGGCAGGACTTCATCTGGTGCTCTGGCAGGTCCCGGTGTATAAGCAGCAAGGCGATGATGAAATCAGAAATCATCAGAATGATTTGGATTGGGAGGATGCAGTAAAACGCTCCCTGTGCATTCATAACTTGGATGGGACGCCCTATAAGATTCCGGAAGGACATTGGTTCCCCGGCTCGATGATCCCTGATTTTACAAATCCTGAAACTTGCAAAACATGGTTCGGGAAAAGACAGTACCTGCTTGACATGGGCGTAGATGGGTTCAAAACCGATGGCGGCGAATTTGTTTGCACAGATGCAGTTTCCTTTTATGACGGCAGTACGGGCAAGGAATGCCGCAACTGCTATCCGCAGCAATACACGAAGGCATATACCAAATTTCTTGGCGATAATCATGTCCTTTTCAGCCGTGCAGGCTATATGGGACAGCACACAACACCGTGCCATTGGGGCGGAGATCAGCAGTCCACAAATGATGAACTGCGGCATGTCCTTTCTGCAGGGCTTAGTGCAGCTTTAAGCGGCATTCTGTTCTGGGGATTTGATCTTGCCGGGTTTGCAGGACCGCTTCCGACGTTGGATCTCTATCGCCGTGCAACGATGCTGGCGTGTTTTACGCCAATTATGCAATGGCATTCTGAACCCGATGGCGGTCAGTTCAAAGAATTGATGCCTGGCGGCGAGGAAAACAATGAACGCAGTCCGTGGAATATGGCAGCAGTCTATAATTCTCCTGAATTCGTGACGGAAATGCGTTTTTGGCATTGGCTCAGAATGAATTTGCAGCCCTATTTGACGGCAACTGCATTTAAGTGCGCAGCAGAGAAAGTCCCAATGATGCGTCCTCTTGTGTACGAATGGCCGCAGGACAAAGCCGCTCGCCAAGTTGAGGACGAATTCCTTCTGGGGGATGCTATCCTTGTTGCACCGCTGTTGGAAGAAAACCAAACTGCAAGAGAAGTCTATCTGCCGGAGGGCGAATGGTACGCCTTTTTTACGGGAAAATGCTATCATGGCTGCCAGACAATTTCTACGACGGCAGGTATGAAATTCCCTGTTTTTATCCGCGGCGGCTATGCAGTTTCTCTGCATGCTGATGGCATGGATTCACTTGGCAATCCAGTTTCTCAGAATCTTAATTCTAAACTGATTCTGCTTGTCGCTGGAGCGGCAGGCAAAAGTACTTTCACCACAAATAAGTCGGTTCTTACCTGCGAGTGGAAAAACGAAAAGGTCCGCGTGGAAGGAACTGGAGCAGAAACCGTTCAAATTCACCATTTTTGCTGACTGCAAGAGGCTTTAGCACACAGCAAGAGGCTGTTTATTTGCAGTCAAAAGGATTTGCCTATGAACGCTATTATTTTCGATTTAGATGGTGTTCTGTGCCATACAGATGAATATCACTATATGGCATGGAAAGCCATAGCTGATGAATTGCATATTCCTTTTAATAGAGAAGTCAATAACCAGCTGCGAGGCGTTTCGCGGATGGAGAGTCTCAAACTAGTCCTGCGCAATTCACCAGTCCGTTATAGCGAGCGGGAAAAATTTCTGCTCGCAGAAAAGAAAAACAATATCTACAGAGAACTGCTACAAAATATAACTTCAAAGGATTTGGCAGATGGCGCGTGGGCAGTGCTGGAAAAGCTGCATGCCGTCCATATCACGATGGCTATCGGATCTTCAAGTAAGAATACACCGCTTATTGTAGAAAAACTTGGGATTGGAAAGTTCTTTGATGCTATTGTAGATGGAAATCAAATTTCACATTCAAAACCGGATCCGGAGGTCTTTTTGCTGGCGGCAGAAAAGCTGCACCAGAAGCCAAGTGATTGCCTTGTCGTTGAAGATGCAGAGGCAGGTGTGAAAGCCGCCCTCAATGGGGGCTTTCCGGTGGCTGGAATCGGGCCAGCAAAAGATTGCCCGAACGTCAATTATCCGCTTCTATCGTTAAGTGAACTTCTTGCAATAGAGAGCCATCCAGCCTGATGGAAAACTAAATAAAAGGTAATGATAAAAGAGCCTGCATTCTGAAGTTGGACTTGGATGCAGGCCCCTTTTTTTATAAGTCATTTTACTGTTCTGTGTTTCTTTCAAGCGATGAGTTATATGATTTGCAGTATAAGCAAGAGAGCATTGATGCTTTGAAATACAGAGATTATTGTATGATTCTCTTTTATAAAAATAAAAAATAAGGGGCAAGGTTTTTGCCCCATAGCGTGCTGTGTTTCTAATCAAAATAATTAACAGGAACTTTTGTATCTCATGCCTGCATTCAGGCATAGCTGTTTCTGCTAATTTTTAGGTATTTCTAAAGCGTGTTCGTTTACTGGCGGTAAATTATAAATCGCAAAATTAAATTTGAATTTCGTTAAAATCACAAGTTTTATAGAGCACATTTGTAAGTTTTTACAAACTTTTTTGCGAAGTGTTGAAATCAAAAAGCGAATATGTTACTATTTAGATGCAATAAGTAAGATAACTTAACTAACTAACGAATCAGACCTGATATTTGCTACACGAAAGGAAAAATTTGTAAATGGTTATTCAACAGCGCATCCGTGCAGAAAACCTGAAAAAAATCTACCAACTGGTAAACCAAAACAGAAGTATCTCGAGGGCGGCGTTGTCGAAAGAAACCAATCTCAGCAAACCCACGGTTTCCAGCTTGGTTGATGAGCTGATTGTCAACAAGTATCTCATTGACTGCGGGACCGTTGCCAGCCAGCAAATGGGACGCCGCCCCAACGAACTGAGGGTCAATGGTACAGAAAACCTAGTGGCGGTTATCAGCTGGCGGAGAGCGCGCTTGGATATTGCCCTGATCACGGCGGATAATAAAATCGCCTTCCGGGATCAGATTCCCCTTACGGAAGAAGAAGATAAGGTCGACAAGATCACATCCACCTTTTTCAACATTATGAAGCCGAAAGTAGGGGATAGACGCATCATGGGCCTCTGCATTATTATACCGGGCATTATTGATGCAGAAAATAAACGGATCCTCTCCACAGTGATCGGCGTAGGTTACAGTGACCCTGTGGTCCAGCGCTTTGAAGAAGCTTTTCATGATTATCCTTTCTGCCTGCTGAATGATACCGCCTGTTTCGCTTACGCAGAATATGTGTTTGCCAACATTACAGAACCCAATTTCGCCTATATCAATGTCTCAAAAGGTGTTGGCGCTTGCCTTTTTGCCAATGGAAAAATGCTTCGTGGGGCTGGCAGCAATGCAACGCAGTTCGGACATTTCTCAGTTGACAGAAACGGACCGCTTTGCGCTTGCGGAAATCATGGCTGCGTTGAACGTGTTGTAGGTGAAAATGCCTTGACGGAAAGAGCGGAGGCGTGCGGTATTGATTTGACCCGTTTCGCTGGACGCAAACCTTTGTACTGTGATATCGGCGCCATGGCTGAAGATGGAGATGTCCATGCAAAAGAGCTGATAAAAGATCTAGCGGTCGATTTGTCTTTTGCAATCTCAAATCTGATCACGCTTTTCAATCCGTCGCTTGTGGTGATTGGCGGTATGGGCGTAAATCTTGGCCCGTTCTTCCTTTCCAACATCCGCGATGAAGTACAAAATAGCGGCTTCAAAGAGTTTGTGTCCAACACCTGGATCCAGTATTCTACGCTGGGGCTGGATTCCGAGCTTGGCGGTGCTGCAAGATATTATATTGATCACTACTACGATTTCTTTGAACAGATGCAAGGCGGCCTATACGCTGACTGATGCAGAAAAGAGGCTTGAGATTATGATGCCCAGAATTATTGGTGTCAATTCCAACTGCTACCATGGTTACTCAATCGATGAAGCACTGGAGGGAATCGCCGCAGCGGGGTTCCATTATGTAGAACTGACGGCAACAAAGGGATGGACACAACACGTCTTTCCGGACCAGAGCTTTGCAAGTCTTTGCCATGTGCAGGACAAACTGAAAGAGCTGGATCTGGTTCCCTTTGCGATGAGCGGTCATACAAACCTTATGGATGCAGACAGACTGCCTGATTTTATTATGAATATGCGCCTGGCGCATTTCTTCGGCTGTAAATACATTGTCTCCTCAATCGGTGAGGCCCATTTAAAGGATAAAGCAAAAACCGGAAACGAAGTTCTGGTGCAGAACATCAAAGGACTGATCCCGCATCTGAAAGAAAATGGCTTGATGCTGGTCCTGGAGCTGCACGGTGAGCATGCGACCGGCACAATCATGAATGAAATCGTCACGGCAGTAAATTCCAATCTGGTAAAAATCAACTACGATACGGCAAACTGCGTGTTCTATGGCAATGTAGATGCAGCAGATGATATCGATACCTGCATGGACAATGTGGCGTACCTGCACATCAAGGATAAGGCAGGCGCGCGCGATGCATGGGATTTTCCTGCACTTGGAAAAGGCTACGTCGATTTTAAAACGATTTTCAATAAACTGGACAAGGCGAATAACGATGCTCCGCTCAGCCTCGAAATTGAGTTTACCGCAAAAGGACCGAAAGATCTGGATGAGATCAATACCGCCGTTAAAGAATCGGCGGCTTATTTAGAAAATCTCGGTTACAAGATATAAGTACATTCTGCGGTAGGTACCACCGCCGGATAATATATTTTCTACATTATTTATATGGAGGTTTAAGAACACATGAAAAAGGCACTTTCTATTGCAACAGCCATCACGCTCATGCTTTCTTTGGCAGCATGCGGCAGCTCTGCTGCATCCAGCTCGGCCGCACCGGCAGCCGACAGCACTGCTTCTTCCACGGCAGAGTCTTCTTCTGCTGCGGAAAGCACCGGCGATAAGAAGGACCTGACCTTCGGCTATATCGCCTACGATATGTCGGATATCTGGAATGAGTATTCTGCCAAGGCATTTGAGTATGCCGCTGAGCAGAATGGCGTTAAGACCGTCGTCCTGGATTCCAAGAACAGCCTGGAAGATTCTGTCACCGCGATGGAATCCCTGATTCAGCAGGGCGTTGACGGCATCTCTGTCTTCCCAATCTCCACCGAGCAGGGGTCTCAGCTGGTCAAGATGGCTAACGAGGCCGGAATCCCCGTCACTATCGAGAACTTTGCTATGGACGGCCTGGATGATCCGGGCGATTACATTGCTTCCGTTGCCTGTGAGTACGACAAGATCGGCGAAGCTGCCATCAAGTGGATCGCTGAGCAGGACCCCGAGGCAAAGATCTTCTTCTGCGCTGGCCAGGAAGGCGCAGGTGTTTACGAGAAGTACCAGGAAGGTGTTGATCGCGCCTTGGAAGAGCTGGGCGGCGATGTGAAAGTCGTTGCTACGCTGCATGCCGACTGGCTGACGGATAAGGCTTACAACGTTACTACCGACCTAATCAACTCCGGCACCGAGTTCAATTACATCTTTGCCAACAACGATATGATGGCCCAGGGCTGCTACAACGCTCTGAAGGACGCTGGCAAAGAGAACATCCCCATCGTTTCCACTGGTGGTTCTCCGGACGGCTTCAAAATGCTGCAAGACGGTATCGAGGCTGCGAACATGACCGCTCCCGTTTCCATCCAGGGTGTCAAGACTTTCATGAACCTGTACAATAAGGTCGCTCTGGGCGAAGATCCCGCTGAGAAATTTACAGCTTTGCCAGTTATCCCCGTTTCTGCTGATGATACCAGCTCCTACATTGCTTGGGATGACTATGCAGCCGCTTACAAGTACCTGGGCGAGAACAAATAACTAGCCTACTGAATACTACGATATGAGTTAATATACCGCCAGCCGGCCGTGCCGTGAAATCCGGCGCGCCTGGCTGGCGTTTTTGTAAGAGGGTGAGATCAGACATGCCTTGTGACTACAAAAATACAAAACCCATTATTGCCATGAAAGATATCAAAAAGGAGTTTTCTGGCGTTTGGGCTTTGTCCGGCATCACTTTTGAAGTATATCCGGGTGAAATCCACTGCCTGGTAGGCGAGAACGGCGCAGGAAAATCTACCCTGATGAAGGTTCTTTCGGGTGCTTACACACCTACCGAGGGAACCATCACGGTGGATGGAAAAGAATACAGTAAGTTCGATCCATTCTTGTCCAAGCAGCTTGGAATCAACATCGTTTACCAAGAAAATGACCTGGTTCCAAGCATGGACGTTGTGGAAAATATCTTTGTCGGCAACGAAAAAACCAAGGGACTGGGAATCATAGATTATCCCGCCATGCGGAAAGAAACACAAAGGCAGATGGATGACCTGGGTATCCATTTGAAGCTGGATACCAAAATTGAAAATCTGTCTGTATCGGATCAGCAGTTTGTCAAGATCCTGAAAGCGTTGAGCGTGCAGCCCCGTGTGCTGATTATGGATGAACCGACATCAATGTTCAACGTAGAGGATGCCGCAAAGGTTACGGAACTGACTAGGCGTATTGCCAGCATGGGGATCGGTATCATCTACATTTCCCACTTCCTGAACGAAGTTGTCGAGATCGCGGATCGCATTACGGTAATCCGCGATGGAGCCGTGATCAGCACCTTCTCCAACGAAAATCATGATACGCCGATCACCAAGATCACACAGGACATGGTAGGCCGCCCGATAGATATGTTCTATGACCGCGAGAAATGTCCTATCGGTGATGTGATGCTGGAAGTCAAAGACTTGCAGCTGACGAAAGACTCCCCCAAAATCAATTTTACTGTGCACAAGGGCGAGATCGTAGGCTTCTCTGGCATGGTCGGTTCCGGCCGTACCGAGATGATGCGCGCTATGGTAGGCGCAGACAGCCGCTACGGCGGGCACATCTACATCAACGGCAAAGAGGTGCAGATCAAGGACCCGAACGACAGTATTAATGCAGGTATCGCATTTATTACAGAGGATCGCCAGAAGCTTGGCCTGATGCTGCATGCCAGCGTGCTGGAAAATGCAACGATCATAGGCCTGCGGGAAAAGATCAAAGGATTCTTTGTGAATATCAAAAAGTTTCCGCCGCTGATCGAGCCGCTGCTGAAAGAACTGCGGGTCAAAACGCCCAGCGTGTGGACCGAGGCGGTTTACCTTTCCGGCGGCAACCAGCAGAAAGTAGTCCTGGCAAAGTGGCTGTATGCGGAACAGGATATTTACATTTTTGATGAACCTACCCGCGGTATTGATGTCAATGCCAAAGCCGAGTTTTACAAACAGATGAGCAACCTGACAAAGCAGGGCAAGTGTATCCTGATGATCAGCTCTGATATGCCGGAACTTATCAGCATGAGCGACAGAGTTTTGGTGGTTCGGGATGGCCGCATTGATTGTGAGCTGAAAGGCGAGCAGATCAACGAACAGGAAATCATTAAACGTGCATTGGGAGTAAATAAAGATGGCTGATAAAAAGACTAGCCTTTCTCCGGCTAAAAATATTTTTAAGGATCAGCGGGTCCTTCTGGCAATCGTTATCGCATTGATTGTCGTAATTATTTCGTGTATCAACCCTAATTTTATTGGCATCAATAACATTGTCGCAATTTTCCAGCAGATCTGTGTGTTGGGTATTCTGACAATGGCAATGAGCATTCTGCTGATCTCCGGCGGCATTGACCTGTCCATCGGCAATATTATGGTCGTCTGCGGTGTTGTTATGTACGTAGTGTTGGACAACGGTCTGCCCACCTTTATCGCTGTGCTGGCTGGCCTTGTTACCGGTGCAGCCTGTGGTTTGCTCAACGGCGCTATCATTGCAAAAAGTAAGTGCATTCCGCTGGTCATTACACTGGGCACCAGTAAGATGTTTTATGGCATTGCCCTGACGGTTTCCGGTGGACGTATCATGAACTTCGGCGGTGCATTCAACGGCTTGAAAACCAAGTACTTCGAAATTTTCTCGCCCATGCTGCTGGTTTTGCTGGCCATGGTCATGGTGGCGTATCTCATGATGACTTACACCAAGTTCGGCCGCCGTGTAGTCGCCCTGGGTGGTAATGAAAAGAACGCTTTCCTGTCCGGTATTAACGTGAACCGTTATAAGATCATTGTTTATGGCATTTCTGGTCTGTTCTGCGCGGTTGCCAGCATCGTATTTGTTGCCCGTATTGACTCCATTACCTCGAACGCCGGTACCAACTATGAAACGAACGCCCTAGCCGCTGCCATTATCGGCGGTGTCACCTTCGACGGCGGCAAGGGTACGATCAGCGGCGCATTCCTCGGCTGTCTGCTGATGGGTGTCATCTCCAATGCTATGAACATCCTAGGCGTTGATAATAACGTACAGACGATTATTACCGGCGCTATCATTGTTGCGGCAGTCGTCCTGAGCAACATCAATAACATCAAGAAGAAATAAATCTGAAAGGTTGTGTAGTAAGTGGTAAATGTTGCTGTTATTGGAGCAGGATTTATGGGACGTACCCATGTAACAGCCTACAAGGCCATGCCGAACGCAAAGGTTACAGCTGTTTGTGATCTGAATGAAAAGCAGGGCAAAGACCTCGCTGAGCTTGCCGGATGTGATTGGTATAACGACGGTGAAAGCATGCTGAACACAGTAGATATCGACGTTGTGGATATTTGCCTGCCTACCTTTTTACATGAGCAATATGTCCTGCTGGCTGCGGGGCATAAAAAGCACGTCATCTGTGAAAAACCTGTCACGCTGTCGCTCGAATCACTTGACCGTATGATTGCCGCTACCAAAGCGGCTGGCGTTCAGTTTGCCGTAGGGCAGGTCGTCCGTTTCTGGCCTGAATACGTCCGCGCCAAGGAAATGGCAGAAGCAGGGGAACTGGGAACGATTAAATATGCCCGTGCCAGCCGCCTTTCGGAGCATCCCGCCTGGAGCGAGTGGTATCGCCGTGCCGAAAACAGCGGCGGAGGCTTGTTCGATCTGCACCTGCATGATATTGATTATCTGTGCTACCTGTTCGGCAAGGTGAAGCAGGTCTATGCTGTCGGCCACAAGAACAGCGTCGGCTGCTGGAACCATGTGGCAACATCCCTGATCTTTGAAAACGGTATGGAAGCTACGGCTGAGGGAATCCTGGAAATGCCCAGCGGATTTCCCTTTACGACAGAGCTGAATGTTGTTGGCGATAAAAAGGCATACTGTTACCATATGGGGGCTGGTGCTAACCTGGAAAACATCGCGGCGGCATCTCGCTCCACCACGGTCTATGGTGACGGCAAAACCGAAACGTTGGCTATTGATTCCTATGATGCCTACCAGAAGGAACTGGAAGATTTCATCGGCCATATCGAGGCCGGTACGCCGATAACGGTAATTACCCCGGCCGATGTCCGCCATGTGCTCTCTGTAATCGTGGCGATTCGCGAATCGCTGGAAACGCAGAAAACCGTAACGGTTTCGTGAGGATATTATGAAACAAGGTATTAGTTTGTTCTCTTTTTCCGAAAATACTGATGTCCGCTGGATGTTTGAACATGCGAAAAAAGCAGGCTATGATGGCGTGGAGCCAGTTTTGAGTGAATCCGGCTATCTGAACCCGCAAACCCCGGAAAAAGATGTCCTGGCTATGAAAAGAATGGCCGATGATATGGGCCTGGAGATCCCCAGCGTAGGGGTATGGAGTCTGTGGCAGAATAATCTCGTTTCTGACAGCGAGAAGACCCGGCAAAAAGCGTTTGGCATTGTACAAAAACAGATTGAAGCTGCGTACCTTCTGGGGGCTAAAACGATTCTGGTTGTTCCCGGTTATGTCGGTTGCAATTTTGTAGAACACCCAGAAAAGATCCGGTACGATATTGCCTATGAGCGTGCGCAAGACGCATTGAGCCGACTGGCACCCGAAGCGAAAGCTGCGGATGTGGCAATTGGCATTGAAAATGTTTGGAATCGCTTCCTCCTTTCCCCATTGGAAACTCGGCGGTTTCTGGATGAGATCGGCTCCGACTATGTAGGTATGTATCTGGATGTCGGCAATGCCGTGTATATCGGCTACCCGGAACAATGGATCGAGATCCTCGGCCACCGCATCAAAAAGCTACATATGTCTGACTATCGCTTTGATCAGGCAGGCATCGGCGCTTTCGTAGATCTCTTTGCCGGTGATGTTGATTTCCCGGCGGTTGCAAAGGCCATCGCAGGAATCGGGTATGATGATTACATCACGCTTGAAATGCTGCCCAACTATAAGCAGTTTCCCGAGGTAAGCCTATATGCAGACAAATATGCCATGAACAAAATTATAGAAATGATTCATTTATAAAAAACGCTAGGTGAACAATAAGTGCGTCTTCACGGATGCAAAGGAGAAACCTGCTATGTGTGATACCGGAAAAATCTAATTCTCGTTACACAATGAGTGTGGATTAGGTTTTCTGCCATAAATTCGAAAAAGCTTGCAAACGGGACGTGAAAGTACCACTGTTTGCAAGCTTTTCTAGTTCTAGGGCAATACCGCATAATTCTAAGTGCCGATACGGCGAGCGAGGTGCGGCAGCTGCTAAGCCAAAAGCGCAGATAATACTGGATGTCTTATCGAGCATTTTGGCAACGCAGATGCCGTGCCGCACACCGAGCCGCAGCGAGGCGCTTCGGAGCGCAACCGCCGCTTGCGGCGGCTCTTGGCGCGGAGATCCGCCGGAGCGGTGCTTAAGCCGTAAGGCGGGAATTATGCGGTATTGCCCTAGAATCAGAATATGACCACTTCATGAATACTGTTTATTCTTATACTTGTTCATATAAAAAAGGAGCTGCCGCATTGCAACAGCTCCTTTTTTAGAAGGAGAATAGTGAATATCAGTTTTTCATTTCGGCGCGGATCTTATCGTTGGCCTCCTCGACCTTCATGCGGGAGAGGATAAAGGTGATGATGGCGTCCAGCACAAAGGGAATTACGAGGTACATGAGTTTCAGCATATTGATGCAGGATTCCGGCTGCACAGCCAGCGCCTTATCGTAGTTGCTGAACGCCAGCAGCCAGCCGGTGATGGCGGTGCCGAGACCGCCGCCCAGCTTGACACCGAGCGAGGTGCAGGAGTACATCGTGCCGTCCACGCGCTTGTGCTTCGTCAGCCAAGTGTACTCGGAGCAGGAGGCGATAACGGCATTCATGTCGCCCTGCCACGGGCCCTGACCCAGTGCAGCGATGGCCGTGAAGAGCAGCATCATCTTGACATCGCCGGTGCCAGTATAGCCGGCCACGGCAACGAGCGCGCGGGCCACGGTAGCAAGGGCATAGCTGCCGATGTTCAGTTTGTACATACCGTGCATCTTGGCAACGAGGGTCGGGGTAAAGACCAGTGCGATGATCAAAGGAATGTTGATGGCCCAAGAGAACACGCCGAACAGGTTCTTGTCACCAAGGATATGGGCGGCGTAGTAGGTACCCATACTGATCATGGCACCATAGATCTGCTGCAAAATGTAGGTGACGCAGATCATCAGGTAGTATTTGTTGGAGACCAGCAGCTTGGCAGCTTCGACAAGACCGTACTTCTCGTCTTTCTCGATTTCGGCTTTATCCGTGGTATCGACAAACTCTTCCTCCGGCAACTCCTTGACGGAGAAAACAGAGAGCGTGTTGACGATCAGACCGATAATGGCATAGACGATAGCCACGGTGCGCCATGCTTCGGCAGTGTCGCCCAGTGCAGAGACAGCCAGCAGTGTGAAAGACTGAATGGCAAGGCTGGTGGCGAATGCGAACATGAAGCGGTAGGAACCCATCTCGACTCGCTCGGCGCTGTTCTTGGTGACAAGGGAAGTCAAGGCAGAGTAGGCGATGTTGTTGGCCGTGTAGAACACAGCGTTCAGCAGGGAATAACAGATAAAGAACCATGCGTACTTGGCAAACTCGCTCATGCCCATGGGGATGGCGAAGATGCCGACCAGTGTGATGGCGCAGCCGATGTAGCCGTAGAGCATCCACGGACGGGCCTTGCCCAGCTTGGAGTGCGTCTTGTCGATCATCGAGCCAAAGAAGATGTCGGTAATGCCGTCAAACAGCTTGGACACAGCAATCAGCGTGCCGACGATGCCGGGATTCAGGCCGACGGTGTCGGTCAGGTAAATCATAACGAACGAGGAGAGGAACGCATAGACCACGTTGCCCGCAACATCGCCGGAGCCGTATCCGATCTTGTTATACCATTTTAAATAGCGTCTTTCCATATTTTCAGACATATAATTTCTCGATTCTTTTGTAGTAATTAGGTTTGTAGAGGTTATGCTTTTTCAGGAATCAAACGGATGCTGAAATCGAAGGAAGCGTCGTCAAGGCGGTACTGCTCCGCCAGACGCGGCCCGCAGCTGGCAGAGCCGATGCCGTTCTGTGCATAGTCAAGGCAGAGAACGGTGCTGTCACAGGGATGCAGCTCATAGTTGTGCGCCTTTTCAGTCAACTCTTCCTGCGTGTAGTGCGAGGCGTTGAAGCAGAACGGCTTTGCACCGACAGCGGTAAGCTTGATGCCAGCGCCATCCAGCTGGACATAATCGCAATCATAGTGACTGCCGTTCTCCTGCGGGCGGATGTAGTCCTCGTGCTGCTGCCAGATGGTGGAACTGAAGTAGCCGTGGCTGGCAGCATGGTGCTTGTCGCAGTAGCTTTCCATCGGACCCATGCCGAAGTAACTGACGCGGGCCATTTCTTTTGGCAGGAACAGGCGCAGGCCAAAGCGCGGCAGTTCGGGGAATACCGTGTTGCGCTCAGCGTGCAGTGCCAGCGTTACTGCACCGCTGTTGGAAATCGTCCAGCAGACATCCAAATCAAGGAATTTCTGCAAGCTGATCGGTGCAATGCCGACTTTGGCGCGCAGAGCCACACCGCTGTCCGTCACCTGATATTCGGTGCGGTAGGCGTTGGTCATACAGTGGTCATAGCGGGCAGCCAGCCAATCCAGCTTCAGCTTGCGGTCATTGTCTGTAGGAGCACGCCAGATGTTGAACTCCATTTCCTTGTCCAACAGGACTGCATCCTCGTACTGCATCGCGGCGAACAGACCTGTCAGCTTATTAAAGTTGTAGGTGAAGTTCTTGCCGCGCAGCGTCAAATGGCGGTCCGTCTCCTGAACAGTGATTGTGCTGTTGGAAGGGGTATCACTCCACATAGCCAAGGTTTTCTGGTTGCGGCTGTCTTCGTTTTCCAGCAGGATTTCATCAAAACCCAGGAGATGACCTTCCGAACGCAAGGACAGGTCTTTATCGCAATGGTAGAAGATTTTCAGGAAACACTTGCCTTTATCGGGAATATGGACGGCCAACGGCAAGGCGTTTTCGCTGTGCGGCGGCAGGGTGAAACCGTCAGGGTAGGGGATGAAGCCGTTGCCGATGACCTCGCCGTCACAGCTTACCTGATAGGTTATTGCGGCATACTCGGTCAAATCAACAAAGTCCATGTAGTTGTGCAGCGTGAGCATGCCGGATTCCCGGTCGTACTTCACAACACGCGCCGGGCGATAGACGTTCTTGAACTCCAACAGCCCGGTGTGCGGGCGGCGGTCGGGGTAGACCAGACCGTCCATGCAGAAATTGCCGTCATGCGGCCACTCATTGTGGTCGCCGCCGTAATAATAGATGTCGCGGCCGTCGGGCATCTTCCCTTTATAAATACCGTGGTCGCACCATTCCCACAGGAAACCGCCGACCAAGCCGTCATGGCTCTGAATGAACTGGAAGTAATCCTCCAAATCGCCGGGGCCGTTGCCCATGCAGTGGCTGTACTCGCACATGATATAGGGTTTGTCCGGCTCGTTGTCCAGATATTCCTGAATGCTTTCGAGAGAAGGGTACATATTGCTGAACATATCAATGTTCGAGAAATCGTATTTACGGTTCTTACTGCGGTACTGGGCGCTCTCGTAGTGGGTCAGGCGGCGGGGGTCAAAACTCTTTGTCCATGCCAGCGCTTCTTCGAACGTGCAGCCGTAGGCACTCTCGTTGCCCATCGACCAGATGATGACGCAGGGACGGTTCTTGTCACGCTCCACGCAGAGGCGGGTGCGGTCTACGGTGGCCTCGGTGAACTCCGGGTTGTCTGCGATGGGCTTGTTCCAGTTTTCAACGTGGTTGGGCCAGCTTTCGTTGCCCTCGCAATAGTATTCGGACGCACCGTGGCTCTCGTTGTCGGCTTCATCAATGACAAAGAAGCCGTACTGGTCGCAGAGCTGATAGAAGTAAGGCACATCCGGGTAATGGCTGGTGCGGATGGCATTGAAGTTGTGCTTTTTAATCATGAGCAGGTCCTTTTTCGTCTGCTCAAAGCCAACAGCATATCCCGTGACGGGGTCGGATTCGTGGCGGTTTACACCGTGGAACTTGATGGACTGGCCGTTGACATAAATCTGGTTGTTGGCAACATGAACCTCACGGATGCCCACACGGTCCGTAATGGTCTCGTTGGGTGTGTCCAACACAAGGGTATATAAGCAGGGCTGTTCTGCATTCCAGAGTGTCGGGTCAACGACGGTGATTTCTGCATGATAGGGGAATGCCGCATCATCCGGTGCTTCCACAGGCGTTACGCTGCCGACTATTGTGCCGGCTGCATCGTAGAGGGTGATGCGGGTGGCAACGGCGGAATCGTAGTAACGCAGGCGGACAGCAACCCCTGCGGTGCTGCCGTGGATGTCGGTGGTGATGAAATAGTCCTCGATGCACTGTTCCGGCCGGTGCAGCAGGTAGACATCACGGAAAATGCCGTTCATGCGGAACATATCCTGATCTTCCATGTAACTGCCATCGCACCATTTCAGCACGAGGACCGCCAGATGGTTGGTGCCGTCCTGCAAAAACTTCGTTACATCGAACTCGCTTGTGGAATGGGCGACCTGACTGTACCCGACAAACTGACCGTTGAGCCAGACATAGAAGCAGGAGGCAACGCCCTCGAAGTTCAGAAATGCACGCGGGGCAGCGGCATCCTTTTGGTAGGTGAAGTCGTAGAGGTAAGCGCCGCAGGGATTCTCTTTGGGAACATACGGCGGATCAGCGGGAAATGGATAACGGATGTTGGTGTACTGGTGGTGATCGTAACCGTGGTTCTGCCACACGCTGGGGACCGGGATGCTGTCAAAAGCGGAGGCATCATAGCCGACCTCATAGAAAGCATCCTGCAAGTCATAAATACTGGCGTAGTACCGAAATTTCCAGCTGCCGTTCAAAAGCTGGAAGCGGTCCGAGGTCTCGCGGTGCTCAACTAAGGCATCGCTGCGCCGGGATGCCGGAATGTAATAGGCACGATTCGGCATAGTACCCACATGCAGTGTGTGCGGGTCCTCGTAATAGCATGGGATTATCATCTGTTTTCCTCCTGTGATTTGTACAGATTTCTTACAAAGATTATACGATTTTCATACAAAATAAACCATAAACAGTGTTGCACTAAACATGCACAAAATCAATGGCTTCTATTTCGAAGAAGTGAAAAGATCGAGAGTTCCGACAACATGAACAAAATACAAGGGATAATTTTGTGCATGTCGTCTTCTGCTGCCTGCTTGGTATCCGAATGATTTTTAGGATTACACCTAAAGACTAGCGTAGACTTGTCAACTAAATGAGTTGCAGAATATCGATGTGATTCCAACGCAAACGCTGGATGACTGGTTTTAGGCAGGAAAGTAACATAAAATAAATTGATTATCGCCCAGAACCCTTGATTTACGGGCATTTCCGCAGGAAAACAGCTTGAATTTACTACTTTTAACAGAGAGAACGGAAAGAGATTTGATATGCTTCTTAGCTGCTGCGGATAAGACCAGTATAGCACATCACAGGAGCAAGCCTGTATCGCTCATATCATCAAGAAGCGCGTCAAGCTGCCGCCGCTTTGTGTCTTTCTCTGGCGGCGTATCTAAAAGAAACTGGTCTACGGATATATGATAGCGCAGCATAAGCTCAAAGAAAATCTGTAAACTTGGGTGCTGCCCGTTGTTCTCAATGTTTACAAGGTAACGCGGGGAAATATACATTTCGTCGCTTACTTTCTTGCGGCTCTCTTTGCGCTCTTTCCGCGCGTTCTTTATTGCTTGCCCAAAAGCCTTGAAGTCGTACTTTTCTACTGGTCTTTTTGCCATATTCATTCACCCAGTTACATTTTACTGTTCCCCTTTCTTCTTGGACCTGTCTATATACTTCCTATAACGAACCTAAATAGTGCCTATTTCTGCACTTGCTATTATTCGCTATACCGTATATAATTATACTGATAAACTTTGAAGAAGGACGGGTGGCTTATGGAATATATGTCTTGTGCAGAAGCAGCGGGCAAATGGGGCGTTTCAGAAAGACGGGTGCAGAAACTTTGTGAGGGGGAGCGCATACCGGGCGTTTCAAAATTTGGTAGTATGTGGCTGATACCAAAAGACGCGGAAAAGCCAACTGATAGACGCAGAAAGGAGTTTCAACATGAATAATGTTTTAATTATCGAAGATGATAAAGAGATTTGCGCTATGATAAAAGACCATCTGGAAAAGTACAATTATCAAGTCTTCTTCACACTTACTGGTGCAAATGCGATTGAACGCATAAAAGAATTATCCCCGGATTTAATTATTTTAGATTTAATGCTTCCTTTTATCAGTGGAGATGAGTTAATTAGAAATATCAGAAAATTTTCAGACGTACCTGTAATTGTTGTTTCTGCAAAAAGTTTAACATTCAACAAAGTCGAACTGCTACGCTTGGGTGCTGATGACTATTTAACAAAGCCGTTTGATTTGGACGAATTACTAGCGCGAATTGAACGCAATTTGCTAAGAAGTCAAAAAGATACTCCCAATCTTTGTTTGACCTTTGGAGAACTTTCCATTAATACATCTTCAAAAATAGTTACTGTTGCAGACGAAATTATTGTGCTTACAGCAAAAGAGTATCAACTTGTAGAACTACTGGCGAAATATCCTGATAAAGTTTTTTCTAAGCAAAATCTTTATGAAAGTATTTGGCAAGAACCATTTGCAAGGGATAATGATGTCATTAACACACATATAAGTAACTTACGAAAAAAATTAAAGGGCGAAGGCTGCCGAATTAAGACTATATGGGGCTTGGGTTACCGATTTGCAAAGTGAGCTTTAGATAATCTTTAGCTTTACCTTTAGATTATTCAAGGAATTGTCTGCGATACTAAATAACAAGAAAGGAGTCCTGCAAATATGAACGTAACAGTTTTTGAAGCTATCAACATCACAAAAAAGTATCGCAATACACTAGCCCTAAATCAAGTATCTATGTCTGTAATGCAAGGAGATATTTATGGGTTTATCGGAGAAAACGGTGCCGGTAAAACAACAATGATTCGTTTACTAACCGGACTGGCAGAACCTACTACTGGCAAAATTGCTTTATTCGGTGAAAGCAATAAGAAACTTGCAAAGCAGCGTGAGCGCATTGGCTGTATTATTGAGAGCCCTTCTCTTTATCTTGATATGACGGCCTATGAAAATTTGGAGGTACAACGTTTGCAACGCGGTATTCCAGGAAAAGGTTGCATTGATAATGCTTTAGCATTAGTTGGTTTGAAAGATACCGGAAAGAAAAAAGCAAAAGATTTCTCTTTGGGTATGCGGCAGAGACTAGCTCTCGCAATCGCTTTGCTTGGGAATCCTGAATTTCTCGTACTAGATGAACCAATTAACGGACTAGACCCTACTGGAATTATCGAATTAAGAAACTTACTCAAAAGACTAAATAAAGAACGTGGAATCACTATTTTGATTTCAAGTCACATTCTCACGGAACTTCATCAATTAGCAAATAGATATGGTATCTTACATGAGGGGAAACTTTTACAGGAAATTACCGCTACAGAGTTAGACAAACGCTGCAAAAAGCATTTGTTGTTGCAAGTGAATGATGTAGCTGCTGCTAGTGTTTTATTGGAAAGCAAACTGAATACTTCAAATTTTTCTGTTATGCCAGACAAAAGTATTCATCTATATGATTATGTTGAAAATGCCGGAAAAGTATCAGCGTTGCTAAGTGCAAATAACATTACGATTTACCAGTTAGCACAATCTGGAGATAGTCTTGAAACTTATTACACTAATTTGATAGGAGGGTGCCAAAATGATTAACCATTTTAAAGCTGAATTTTATAAATTGCGTCACTCAAAGATATTGATAACTATATTAGGCGTATGTGCGGCGGTTATAATGGTCTCTTTTGCACTTGGTGACATGACTTTTTTTGGAGCCGGCGATGGAACAGAAAGTGTAATCGGATTTCAAGCTAAGTGTTATCTATCTAGTGAAATACCAACGTTTCAAACTGTTGCCCGCTCATCTCTTGCATATACAGCCTTTTTCTGGATTATTGGCATTTTATTTGCAACCATATTTTTTACAAAAGAATATAATACGGGTACAATCAAATTATCTGTTGCATACGGCACTAAACGAACTATTCTCTACTACACCAAAGCGATTACAATATTGGTGGTGTCTCTGATAACGTATCTGATTTTTGTAGCTACATTTTTCGTTATTGAAATCATACAATCCGGTTACATTCCAACTGCGAGTGAAGTAATAAACCTTTTGGGATGGGCTCTTGCTTGCGGAACGGTTTTATTAGCATTAGAAAGCATTTCTATTTTTTTATGTGTCGTTATTCAAAATACAGGGATTGTAACAGGGATTTGCTGCTTATATGTATTCAGTGGAGCGTCTGTTTACTTAATGCTATGGAGTGATATGGAGACGGTTTCAATACCCTTAAAATTTTTTGTATATGGAAATCCTATGTACTATTGGATGAATTTCAGCTCTTGTCGCACAATGGGTATTATTGAGCATTTACCATTCTATTTCATAGGGTGCATTTCTCTTTTGATTGTTGGCGGTCTTATTATGATTAGAAAAGAAATCAAGTAAAAGGGAGGTAGAATATGGGTTGGGCGATTATGTTTCTTGTTCTGATAGCATTGGTCATTATCCTTTCAATTTCTTTAATTAACTGGAAAATACAGATATATAAAGTAATCGTCCAACTAAATGCTATTCTGAATAGAAAAACGAAAAAGTTAGTTACAGTGTCTTTATCTGATAGGCGGTTAGAGCATTTGGTTGAAATCATAAATCAGATTGTATCAAAAGATAATATTTATCTGGGCGAAATTCAAAAAAAGGAGAATGAATTAAAAGAGAATATTTCTTGCCTTTCTCATGATTTACGGACACCACTAACTTCCATTCGCGGATATTTGCAACTTCTATCAAGTGCGCCTGATGAAAAAAGAGCGGAATATATTTCAGCATTATCCGGAAAAGCATTGAGATTAGAACGTCTCATAGATGACTTTTATCAAATCTCTCTTTTAGAAGCAGGACAATATCCATTTTACTATGAAAAGGTTGAGCTATGCTCATTGCTTACTGAAATCCTGCTAGACAATTATTCGATTTTCAGCGTTAATGGAATTGAACCCCAAATAGAAATACCTAATATGGACATCTATCTTAATGCTGACAGAAAGGCGTGTATTCGCATTATACAAAATCTTATATTCAATGCGGTAACATCCACTACAAATAATGTTGTAATTCAACTAATTAATATTGCAGATTCTGTACAACTCTGTATTAAAAATCCTGTTGCATCTATTCCTACAGAAGAATATTCAAAACTGTTGGAACGCTTTTATGTGGCAGATGTTTCAAGAAGTAATGGTACGTCTGGACAAGGACTTTACATTGTGAAAAAGCTATTACTTATGATGAATTGTACAAATCCAATGATTGAAATACATGACCATAATTTTATGATTACGATTGATTTTTCGCCCTTACTCATAAAAAAATAATCTGCCGGACGACGGCAAAAGAAAAAAAGCCGTCGCAAAGCAGAGGTATTTTCACGCGCCATTTCTAAATTACGGCGGCTTTGATTTTCAGAGCCGCCGCTTCTTTTTTGCCTACCGGCAAGTCTACGACGACCCTAACACCGTAAAAACGGCGGCTAATGGAGGTAGCCGCCATGAATATATAGAGCGTATCGACAAAGTACGGCACTTGAAGATAATACGGAACCAAAGGAACCCTTAGGAACAAAAAACCGCCGGGTTGTCTATGCATAACGCACAGGCAACCCGGCGGCGGTGAATTTTTAAGACTTAATTTGCATCAGCGTTTTTGATATGCGCAACGGCATCTTTTAATCGTTGCAAATCCGTTTCGTCAGGGTGAGAAACAGCTTTGTCAAAGTTTTCAATCATTTTATCAATGTTTGGAATAGGCAGCGGGCTGTTTTTCATCTTTATATAGCGCTCTCGCACAGATTGCGGCATGCGGCCCTGACACATGTAGCTGCCAATCACAGTATTGCTGCTGTCAATATACTTTTCGACGGCTGTAAGAATCTTTTTGAAGTATTCCGCGCTTCCGCCAAAGCCTGCCGTGCCGAACAGGAAGATGTCCTTGCCTTTTAGATACTTCAGAAAGTCGGCAATCTCAGCGTTGCAGTGTCCTTTATCTGTCCAGAAACCGATGTAAAATCTGTCGGCCTGCAAGGCACACTCGGACGGAGGGCCAAAGTAAATGAGATCACTTTCTGGAAGTAGGGAAGTGATTGCATTGGCCAGCTGCTGCGTATTGCCGGTTTTGCTACTGAACACAACGGAATATTTCATTAGTTACACCCCTTCTCATAGATACAATGCGTACCTTGGTGCTGCTGCAAGCCGCCAAGGCATTTTTTGTTGCAGCGAACACAACGATGAATCTCCTTGATTTTCCCGGAGATGACTTTGTTAGGCCATTCGGGGTCAGCCAACAACTGTCGGCTCATAGCAGCGCAGGAAATGCGACCACACGCAAGCTGCTGCTCTACAAAATCAGGCTGATTCAGCCCACCGACACCTGTGATGGGCTTATCCGTGTATTGGCGAACCTCATCGCAGAATTTCAGGAAACAGCCCTGCCCTTTGAAGTACGGGTGGTTGGCCGGGGGAATGGTGTCCTCCAGACCGGAATGGTTCGCCAGCGTTACATGGAAGCTGGTCACACCGGCATCGGTCAGCAGCGGTACAAAAATACCCAGCTCGGACTCCACCACACCGGCATTGCCATAGTGGGGATCTTCCTGCCGGACGGCCAGCTTGTAGTCGATGGGAATCTCCGGCAGACGGCTGCGGATGGCCTTGACGGCCTCCACCGCAAAGCGGGCACGGTTCTCGGCGCTGCCGCCGTATTCATCCGTGCGGTGGTTAAAGACGGTGGAGCTGAAGCTGCCGCACATGCGGTCACCGTGGACCTGCACCATATCGAACCCGGCTTTGACAGCCAGCACGGCGGCCTCGCCGAAGCCGTTGATGATCTTATGGATCTTGCGGGTGGACAGCTTGCTGATGTAAGGGGCAACCTCGGCATTCAGCAGGGGACGCAGCTCCTCCATGGAAATCTTCTTCGTCAGAACGCCGGGCACGTATTTGAGCATGGCCAGCATATTGGAGTCGGACTGGTGCAGCTGGGCGCAGACACGGCAATTGTAGTTGTGAATCAACTCGGTCAGTTTTCGGTAGAAGGCAAAGCCTTTCTTATCAAACAGCGACTTCTCAAACTGACTTTTGCCGACCGGTACATCGCCGATGATAATCATGGCGCAGCCGCCTGCGGCGATCTTGCGGATCTTTTCAAAGTATTCGTCCTCCGCAAGGCCAAAAGTGGTAGGAGCAAAGATGATACGGTTTTTCAATTCCAGACCGCCGTAATTGATGGGACTGCTGATTGTTTCATACATGGTGTGATTTCCTTTCTGTTGCCTTTTCCAGTAAGGTAAGCAACTGTTCCTTTTCTTTAGCGGTTAGATTCGTCATAAAGGTGTTATCCCAATCGAAGAACACCTGATGGGCTGCATCAAAAGCCTCCTGTCCGCGTTCTGTCAGGTTGAGCAGATAATGACGTCCTGCTTTTTCCTTTGTAATAAACCCATCGCTGACAAGGCGGGTAATGCATCGCTGACTGTGCCCCCAGTCCAAAGCCAACTCTTTTGTCAGTTCGGACGGTGTGCAGTTCGGCTTCTTCCCGATATACACGATAAAGAATAAAAGTCCATAATTCAATCCGAACTGTTGCAGTCTGTTGCTGGTGAAAGCGGAAAAGTTTCTGTACAACAAAGTGGCATAATAGGAAAGCGTTTTACGATACATGGCAGTGGAAAGAACACCTCTTTTTTAAGATGGAGTATAGCACAACAACTTGACAATGTCAAGTAAAAACTTCGTAAACAAATCTTTTTTATCCGGATTTTCCTTGGAGGCTGTTTTTGGAACAAGAAGTTGGGAATCAAAGGTGCCTAGAAGAAACAGCCTGTACAAAATGGAGTTCTGCTCTTGCACATTGCTGGCACGACAGTTCTAACTGATATATTCAGAAAATAATAGTGAAAATCTATATGCTTTTGTAAAATATACCGGGTTCCTATTGTACTGGCAGAGGCTGATGCTGTATTATAAAGTTGCGACCGATTACATACGCTGTAATATATGCAGAGGAATATATGGTTTTAACGTAGGACAAGGAGAAAAGCTATGAAGTATCAGCCAAACAGATTAGGAACAATGATTGACTGTTCCCGTAATGCCGTGGCGAGTGTAGAAAGCGTCAAAAAGTGGATCGACCTGACGTCAAGCATTGGCTACAACACTCTCATGTTGTATACTGAGGACACATATGAGGTGTCCGGAGAACCGTACTTTGGATATATGCGTGGCCGCTACTCTCGGGAGGAATTACGCGGCCTTGATGCTTATGCTAAAAGCAAAAATATGGAACTGATCCCCTGTATTCAGACGCTTGCTCATCTGAACGCATTGAATCGATGGCCGGAATATAAAGAACACTTTGATGTGGATGATATTTTGCTTGCTCAAGACGAGCGAGTATATTTGCTGATTGACCATATGTTTGCAACCCTCGCCGATTCGTTCACTTCACGGGTGGTGCATATTGGTATGGACGAGGCGCACTTACTCGGGCGTGGACGCTATGCGGACTTGCATGGCGTGGAAGAACGGTTCGGGATTATGGCTCGACATCTTCGTCATGTTTGTGATATCGGAGAAAAGTATGGCTTTCGCTTTTTGATGTGGTCAGATATGTTTTTTCGGCTGGCATCTGGCGGAGACTACTACAAGCCGGAAACGATCCGTGACGAAGTAAAAAAGATTATCCCGGATAATGTAGAACTGGTTTACTGGGACTATTATTCAACGGATAGGGCCCACTATGATGCAATGCTGACCACACATGAAAAACTGCATCCCGGCACATGGTTCGCCGGCGGTCTGTGGTCATGGGCGGGGCTGGCACCGCATAATGGGTATAGTATCCGGACAACCGAAGCAGCACTGCAGAGTTGTGCAATGCATAATACGAAAAACCTGCTGTTTACACTGTGGGGAGATAATGGAGGCGAGTGTTCCCGCTTTGCACTGTTGCCCGCGCTGTTTTATGCGGCGCAGGCGGCACATGGTATAACAGATATAGAACAAGTTAAACGAAACTTTCTGGCGCGGTTCACGGTCACTTGGGATGATTTTATGCTGCTTGATTTGCCGGGGACGCCGGGAGGAACACCTGAACAGGTATGCAACGCTGAAAAATATCTGCTGTATAATGATCCGTTTCTGGGATTGTTAGACGATACTACAGGTGAATCTACGGCAAGAGATTATGCCCAATGCGTAGAAAAATTGGAAATCGCAGCAGAAAAAGCCGGAGAATGGCGCTATCTGTTCGAGACGCAGGCTGCGCTTTGCAGGGTACTTGCACAAAAAGCCACTTTGGGGGCTGATACCCGCAAAGCCTATGCAGAACATGATATGACTGCATTAAGAAGAATCCTGCACCGTTATGAAGAAACGGAGCGACTACTGTGGAAGTTTTTTGAAGTATATCGCGCTCAATGGATGAAAGAAAACAAACCCTTTGGCTTTGAAGTGCAAGAAGCGCGTCTTGGAGCAATACTAATGCGTGTCGGAAGTTGTCATGAAAGGCTTCTCAACTATTTTGAAGGAAAGATCAATAAAATTGAAGAATTGGAAGAAACAAGGTTGAATTTCTTTGCGCCGGATGTAAAGACATACTATGTAAACGAATGGCAGAAGATTATCAGTCCCGGTGTGATCTGAAGGTATCCATGGCAAATTGCATTGTGCAGTACCATGGGCATTGAAAAAACATTGGAGAATATCGTGGATAAGCAAGAACTTACATCGCAAAACCGCTGAACAAGGCATATCCAAGCGATTGGACACCTTTTCTGTAGGCTGAACGAAGAATGTGACGATGCAAACTTCGATCACGTGCATACATGCATGATTTTCGGTAATATGTTTAAAATAGTGCGATGCCTCCTCAAAAGAACATTTTTATGCTTGCGATTTATCGGCACTTAGTGTACAATTAAATAAATCGCATGGATTAATTGAAACTCCCCATACACTAAACAAAACTGTCCTATAGTGAAATTGGGCCGCAAATGGTTTTGCAAAACTGATAAAAGATTTGGGTGATTCTTGTGTATGTCAATTCGGCATATCTAAACAATTCTCGAATTGATTTTAAGGACTATTCCGCGCCGCTTGTTGTCGGCAGCTGTGGAACATACAGGTTGCTGACGCGCGAAAAATTGCCGACATTTTGGCAAAAGGGACGCAGGGACTACCAAATTTTGTATGTGGCTGCGGGGAAAGCCCACTTTTGGTTTGATGGCAAAGAGAAAGTAGTCAAAGCAGGAAACATGGTTTTATATAAGCCGGGGGAAATTCAGAAGTATGTCTACTATCTTGCCGATAAACCGGAAGTTTTTTGGGTGCATTTTACCGGCAACGATGTAAAGAAAATACTTGAATACCACGGCATTCATCTGGATGAGCATTTCTTTTATACCGGTACACTAACCGAATATAAGACTCTGTTTCGAAAAATCATACGCGAATTGCAGCTGTGTCGCTATGGATATGAAGACTACACTGCTTCGTTGCTGAATGAAATATTGCTGTTGGCAAGCCGTCAGCAGCGGAGCGAGAGCTGCGCACCGGGCAATATCCACGCACAAGTCGAGGATGCTGCAATCTATTTCAGTGAGAATTATAATGAAAAGATCAGCATTGAAGATTACGCAGCATCACTTCATATGAGTACGACATGGTTTATCCGCAATTTCAAACAGCAGGTCGGAACATCGCCTGTTCAGTATATTTTGTCACTTCGGATGGTAAATGCGCAAAGCCTTTTGGAACAGACAAACTATTCAGTAGGGGAGATAGCGGCTATCGTCGGATATGACAACCCACTGTATTTTAGCCGTGTATTCCATAAAGAAATGGGTGTTTCACCAATGCAGTATCGAAAGGACAAACTGAAAAAGGCGGAAATATCTGCCGAGGAAGAAACAACGATTTCAGCAGATCTGTGAAATATCTGCGCAATATAAATAGCATTCATATTAACGGCACCGTCCCTGTAATCTTTGAGATTTATAGGGGCGGTGCTCTTATTTTATAAGCGAAACATATAGCCCTCTTTGTATACAGTTACCAACTCGTTCTTCAAGTTGAGCTTTTTTCGCAGGTGGCTGATATGAATGTCGATAACTCTTGTAGGATAATCGTAAGTGTCGTTCCAAATTAGTTTTAACAACGCTTTGCGGCTCATTACCGTGTTGGGAGGTGTACGATAACCTTGTGCAAGACATATTATGTGAATCCCAAAATCGGTGATGATGAAAATGATGGTTTGCATGAGGATCGTGCATTTGCAACTCTGTTTGCCATAAACCGTTTGAATCTTCAACCGGGCGACAGCGTACTGCTGATGAGAGATTCTATCTTTGAAAAGCAGTTCCTCCAAATTCGAAGCAGCGGAACAGAGTGCTGCCCAATCACCATTGGAGCTTATGGTGAAGGCAATGACCCGTTGATTGCTGCTGACGGCCAAGGTATTTGGTATCAGGACTATGGCAGAGAACTTGATTCCCCGACACATGTGTATCACGGATATGTATCTTCTGCTGTTTTGCTGTATGATGCTGAGCACATTATCGTGCGCGACTTGGAAATTACAAACTGTGCAGAACACATCATTGGTGAAAAGTATTCACAAGGCGATAAGATGGAGCGCACCGGTGTAGCAGTTGTTGCCAAAGACAAAGGTATGCGCCGTGGCATCACGCTGAAAAATCTTAAAATCCATGATGTCAATGGAAATGTGTATGATAAGCACATGAACAACGGCGGTATCTATATGACTGCATTGCAGCCGGAGAATGAAGCTGTCACGGGTGTGGCGCGTTTCGGGGAGATTCTCGTTGAGGGCTGTTATGTTGTAAATGTCAGCCGTTGGGGTATAGCCGTTGGATACAGCTATGCGCATGAGCAGTTTCAAGGTGCAGCACTTAAAGAAGATGTGTTCCAAAAATATGGGCATTTAAATATTGTTATTCGAGACAACTATGTAAAGGCGGCCGGTGGTGATGGCATTACAGTCATGTACGCTCTCCGCCCATTGGTAAAGCATAATACCGCAGACTCAGTTGCCTGTGAAATGAATGACCGTATTTACAGTGAACCGGGCAATCGTCTTGGCAAAGTGGCTGCCGCCATCTGGCCGTGGAAGTGCAAAGATGCATTATTCCGGTATAATGAGGTTACTGATACAAGGCTCAACCAAGACGGTATGGCTTATGATGCAGATTCTGGCGATGGGACTGTGTACGAGTACAACTATAGCCGGATGAATGAAGGCGGCTGTGTGATGTTCTGCCTTGAAGAGGCAATTCACAATACATTCCGTCACAATGTGAGCTATGATGACCTGGGTGGTACCATCAGTCCCGCCTCGAATCCAGATGCACGATTAGAACAAAACATATTCTATGTTCGGGACGGTGTGCCATTTGTCCGCAACCATATGGACGGCGGCAACTACACCGAGAGCAATGATCGAATTATTCCAATCGAAAAATAACCTATAAAAATGGAGAGAACCATCATTCAGGTGCAGAAAAGTATCTGAATGGGGGTTCTCTTTTTTTAGAAACAAGTGGAACATCCGAATCAAAATACATTGGGGAAAGAAACAAGAAGCAAAGTAGAAAAAGGCTAAGAGCTGACGGCTCATGGGGGCAGCTAATACGCCCGCGGACTAATTGTTGCTCTATGAAATCTGGCGATGTCAGCCTGCTAACATCAGTGATGGGCTTATCAGTATACTGCAGAATCTAATCACAAATTTTAAGAAGTGAACCTGCTCCTTGAAGTAAAGACGGTTGGTGGAAAGAATCGTATCTTCCAGACCGGAATGGTTTGCTAGAGTTACATGAAAACTGGTGACACTGGCTTCAACAAGTATAGGCACAAAGATTCCCGGCTCCAATTCAACCACGTTGGCGCTGCCATAAAGCGGGACCGCTTGGCGTACTGTCAGTTTATAATTGATGGGAATTTCCGACGACTGTCTGTAAACTGCACGGACAGCCTCTACTCAAATCGGGCGCGGTTTTCTGCGCTGCCGCCATACTCATCAGTACGGTGATTGAAAACAGACGAGCTGAAGCTGTCACACATAATTGGATATGTAAAATGTTGGTAAAATGTATTTTTCCGGTGTGAAAACGGTGGTCTCATACGTTATAGTAATAAGAAAAACCATACGGGGGGCAGCAATGGAGCGAATGGAAGTGCTGCGCTTATATGATCACCACAGCGATGAGGTGTATCGGTTGGCGTATAGCTATTTGATGAATCGAGATGACGCGCAAGACATTGTGCAAGAGGTATTCTTAAGACTTCTTGAGAAAAATCATTCTATAAAAACAGAATCTGAAGATGCGTTTTTAGCGAGGATAACTATAAACTGTTGTAAGGATTTACTGCGAAAAAATAAGCACAGGCAATACATTCCGCTCGATAATGTGGATATCCCAAGTAAAACAGATTTTCAAGACCAAGAAGAAATAATGCACGCGCTGATGAAAATTGCTCCCCAATATCGAATTGTTATTTACCTTTATTATTATGTAGGGTATAGACCAAGCGAAATGGCAAAAATTCTAAAGCTCACTGAATCTGGGGTGTCTATGCGCATGACTCGTGCACGTAGACAACTCAAATTGTTACTCGGAGAGGAGACTTTTAATGAAAGCTTCTTATAAAGACAGTATGCAAAATGTTGTATTTGGAGAAAGTGAAAAAGCAAAAATTCGCAGAGTAATTCTTGCCACTACTGTGCCAGTAAAACAACGAAGCAACATTCTGCATTGGAAATATATGATCGTGATCGCGGCAATGTTTTTGGCTGGTGCTGGAATATACAAAAGTGTGAAACTGAGCTGGGAAAATGAGCAGTATGGGCAATATGAGTTTGAGATTGCGGCTTCTGATTATAGAACACCAAAAGAAAATGTATCAAATGATTTTTTGCAAGATGCAAAGGAACGGGCAAGTGCAAATACTGACAGGAAAGCTTTTTATGAAGTTGACAGCTGGCAAAGTGCTGTAAATAAAATAGGACTTAGTATGTTGAGTAGTAGATGGTTTCAAGACAACTTGAATAATTCAGAGCCAAGGGTGAGTATTACAGCAGAATGTGACACAGAAGGAAACATTGAAGAAATCTTTGCATCAGCACTATACAAAGTAAGTGATAATGAAGAAAATGACTATACTGTGTGGTATACAGCCGAGACAAAAATAGGAGCAGAAAGTCAAAGTGATTCGTTGACGGTGGGAAATATAGGAATGGCGGACACTACTTTTATGCAGTACACATTACCGTATGGAACAAAGATACAGATTGCGATAACAAAGAATGGTGGAAAAGTTCGTCAAATCAACACGTACTTTGTGAAAGATAATATTCTGTATCATATATACGCAGATGTGTGGGCGCAGGAGTCGGGACGAGCAGATATACCGATAAATGACTTTCTTGTAATATTGGACGAAATAGAAGAATGTGCCCCGATAAATTGAATCCTTATATATTGAACGTAGATAATACACTAGGAGGGAAATGATGAATAAAGCAGTATCGTTTTTTATGGCAATTCTTGCTTTGGTGGTAATGATTCCTACGGCAGCTTTTGCACAGGAATCAAATACAAGTACGGCCAAAGTAAATGAAGCAACAGAAAAAACCTATGACCAGGGTATTCGAGATGTCGAACTTGGTGATGGTACGATTGTAAAGGTTGGCTTCTCTTCGACCGAATATACGAACTCAATTATGCCCAAAAGTGGATGCGCTAACGGTAATCATACAAATAAGCATTATTATGGCACTGTTGATGCAACTAGAATTCATCAGGCGGCTGCAAGCCATCCATGCTATTGCACAGTAGTATATTCGCAAGATTGGCAGTGCAGTTCGTGCAATTCTTCTGGAACGGATAGGCGTTCCGTTCTCGTTTGGTGCCCAAGTAGCAATACAGTAGATGACGAGACGGGGCCAGATTTGAGTTGTACTTTTGAAGGATAACTAAGCAGCAGAGTCTTGTACGGCGTTCATTATATAAGGATTGAGAAAAAGTAGTACTGGACTTAGCATATAGTAAGCGCAATAAAATCCCCAAGGCAGCATGAGTTGCCTTGGGGATTGTTGTTATTTAGTGCCTATTTACCGATTCAGAAAGATCTTGTGAAATCTGAATCTTTGGAGCATCCATCACCTTGACCTGCTCCGGCGCGGTTCTGTGGCTGTAAGGTACTCGTCGGTAGTCATTTCGATGGTACAGGCCGCGCTGTCGGGACTGAGGGTAAACGCGGACGCGGACATGAAAATCAACTCCTGCCTGATAGACCTGATAGAAAATTGGGTAGAGACGGCAGGGGCAAGGCAGATCTAAAACGGCACTTCAAACTGTGCAAACCGCCAGCCGCCGACCTCCCGCACCATTGTGATGGTGTAGGTGCTTGTGTCCGAGACAAGTCCATCTTGCACAGCCTGGCGGAAGGCCTGGCTGCCGGTATCGTCTGTGGCATAGACCGCTGTGACCCGGATGACAATTTTCTCGTCGGTTTCTTCCAATTTCGTAAATGTCATTGTGGTCGTAACCTGGTTATACCCGGCAGCAAAGCCGCGCTCGGTGGGGAGATAGTACATGCGGCCATCGATTGGGCGGAAGAGGCAGTACCCGTCCGACGCAAGGTACGAATCATCAAGAAAATCCCTTGTGAAAATATCCCGCAGCGCGGCGTAAAACATATCCCAATTCCGGTAGCGGTTCAGTGCGGGCGTGTAGTCGTACCCGTCTACAGTGACAGTATCCGTCTGCGTGCGGCCTGCGTCCGGGCTCTCGCAGGGAAAATACTGCGGGTCATCGATGAGATACGTGCCCGCGCGGACAAGCATCATCTTATAGGCGCGCTGATAAACCACCTGCTGCTCCGCGGTCAGAAACTCCGGCACGGGAACCTGCAAATCCTGCTCTGACAGCGGCGGCTCCAGCACCGCCTCGGCGTATCCGAAATCGGTGGAATGAAATTCATCTACCCGCCAGCCATCCGCAGTGCGCACAAGGCGGATGGGGTATTCGATGGTGTACACGTCCATATCGTCAGGCGCAAAAGAGCTTGCCCAGTTCCGGTCATAGTGGCTGATCAGCGCAAACACGACGGTGTCGCCGGTCACGGATTCCAAACGGTAGGTGTCGGGGTAGTTGTCCATCACGGTGCGGGAGAGATCGTCATGCATGGGGCATGCCAGCACGGAATCGCAGGAGGTCGCCAGGTGCCCGTCCAAATCAATAAATTTTTCGGTGTATAACGGCCCCAGTCGGCGGATAAAATCTGTTGTAAAAACGCTCTGCATCAGGTTCGTGAAATCCGTATACGGGTTTTCATACAGCGCGTAATTGCCCACTGTAAGCACAAAAACGCCCTCGCTGTCCGATTGCTGTGTGAACCGCGGGGAGACATCGACCCCGACCAGATTGTCCGGCAGGCCGTACAGGGTGTAGTTGAGCTTGTACGCCTCTTCATACGCCTGTCTCTGTTCTTCGTTTAAAAAGGAAAGGTCGTCAAACTCCTTCCCGATTTCCGCCGGGGCGGTGGGGAAAGGCGTGGATGTGCTTTCGGCGGGAGCCTCCGGCACGGCGGCAGGGGACGGCACCGCCGCTGCGCCGGGCACATCCTGTGCGGCTTGCCTGCCGCAGGCGGAAAGAAGGGCAGCCAAAATCAGACAGAGTGCGCAAAAGCGGAATTTTTTCATAGCAGTACCCTCACACAAAACAAGTTTTATTCGGCTTGCGCCCCAAAGAATTTCGGCAGCATGGCCCGGGCGCGGTGGATGCGTCCGTTTTGTGCAGAAATGTATCTATAATCCGTAGTATACCGCAAAAAAGTTTCACTGACAATATAAACTGTGCCGCCAGCACTCCGCCCGGGGGATTGCAAAGCACCTTGTATCGTGCTATACTACAATAGCAGTGATATAAGTCATACATGTCATGAACGGACAAAAGGCTTGTAAAACCGGCAGGAAGGCCGGGATTGCAGGCCTTTTGTTTTTTTGCGGCAAAATCAAAAGGCAAGAGGTATGGGATTTTATGGTTCTTGAAGCAATTGCAACCATCAATCAGGAGGTCAACAACTTTGTGTGGGGCATACCGGCGATGGTGTGCATCATCGGCGTGGGGCTGCTGCTCAGTGTGCGGACTGGCTTTTTGCAGATCCGCAAATTCCCGTATGCGATCAAAACCACCATCGGGCGTATGTTCCGCAAAAAGGATGCCTCTGACGGTGCGATGACGCCGTTCCAGGCCGTCTGCACGGCGCTGGCAGGCACGGTGGGCACGGGCAACATTGCGGGCGTTGCGGGCGCTATCGCCATCGGCGGGCCGGGCGCAGTGTTCTGGATGTGGTGCTCTGCGCTGCTGGGTATGTGCACCAAATTTGCGGAGGTCACGCTCGCCGTACATTTTCGGGAGCGCAGCGCCACCGGCGAGTGGGTCGGCGGCCCGATGTACTACATCAAAAACGGTCTTGGCAAGCACTGGCAGTTCCTGGCCGTGCTCTACTCACTGTTCGGCGTGCTGACGGTTTTTGGCACCGGCAACGCGACCCAGGTCAACACCATCGTCGCCGCCATCGACACGGCCCTGACGGAGTTCAATGTGGTCGGTCAGAACGCGCTTTCCACTCTGAACCTCGTTGTCGGCATCGTTGTGGCAATGCTCGTCGCCATGGTGCTGCTGGGCGGCATCAAGCGCATCGGCAGCGTCAGTGAACGGCTGGTGCCCTTCATGGCACTGTTCTACATCGTGCTGGCTGTGGGCGTCGTTATTCTGAACATTCAGCGCTTTCCGGCGGTGATCGAGGCCGTCTTTGCAGGTGCGTTCAACCCGGCGGCCTTCACGGGCGGCACCATCGGCAGCCTGTTCATCAGTATGCAGAAGGGCGTCTCCCGCGGCATCTTCTCCAACGAGGCCGGCCTTGGCACGGGTTCCATCGCCCACGCCTGTGCCGACACGAAAAAGCCGGTCAAGCAGGGCATGTTCGGCATCTTTGAGGTCTTTGCGGACACCATCGTCATCTGCACGCTGACGGCTATGGTCATTCTGTGCAGCGGCACGACGGTCAACTACGGCACCGCCGCGGGCGCGGAGCTGACGATCTCCGGCTTTACCACGACCTACGGCGGCGGGGCATCCATCTTCACGGCGGTGGCACTGTGCTGCTTTGCCTTCTCCACCATCATCGGCTGGGGGCTGTACGGCTCCCGCTTTATCGCATTCCTCTGCCGCAGCGACAAGGTCGTGCGCCCCTTCTTCGTGGTGTACTCCTTCGTTTCCATCCTGGGTGCTACAATGGACCTGGGCCTGATGTGGAGCATTGCCGATACCTTCAACGGTCTGATGAGAATCCCGAGCCTGATTGCGCTGCTGCTGCTTTCCGGCACAGTGGCGCAGCTGACAAAGGAATATTTTGAAAAAGAAAAGGTGTAAGAAATGTTTGTAGGAACTTGGTGGTCCCTGATGCCGCCGATCATCGCCATTCTGCTGGCGCTGCTCACAAAGGAAGTCTATCTCTCGCTGTTCGCCGGCTGTGCGCTGGGTGCGCTGCTGGTGGCAGAGTTTCACCCCTGGGTCGCGTTTGACACACTGTTCAACACGATGATCGACAGCGTCGACTTCTCGATTCTGATGTTCATGATCCTGCTGGGCATGGTCGTTATGCTCATGCAGGAGTCCGGCGGCACCCGCGCTTATGGTGAGTGGGCGGCGAAAAAGCTCAAGAGCAAGCGCGCCACGCTCGTGGCGACCTCGCTGCTGGGTGCGCTGATTTTTGTGGACGACTACTTCAACTGCCTGACCGTCGGCTCCGTCATGCGCCCGGTTACCGACAAGTACAAGGTTTCCCGCGCCAAGTTGGCTTACCTCATCGACGCCACGGCGGCCCCGGTCTGCATCATTGCGCCGATCTCGTCCTGGGCGGCGGCGGTCAACTCCTACGTTCCGGCGGGCAGCTCGATGTCCGGCTTTGAGATGTTCGTCCGCACGATCCCGTTCAACCTGTACGCGATGCTGACGCTCTACATGGTGTTCTTTACCTCGCTGCTGGGCTTCGACTTCGGCCTGATGAAAAAGCACGAGCGCAACGCCGCCCACGGTGACCTGTTCACCTCGGGCGGGGAGGCATTCCAAAACCAGGAAATCAAGGACCCCACCGAGGGCGGTAAATTTGCCAAGGGCAAGGTCATTGACCTGATTGCACCGATGATCGTCATGATCTTTACGGCCATCGTCACGATGATCTGGACCGGCTACCTGAACGGCGGCACGAACCTTGTCGAGGACTTTGCCAACTGCTCCTCGTCGGAGTCGCTTGTCTTTGCGGGTCTTGTCACGGTGGGCTTCCTGCTGCTGTTCTACCTGCCGCGCCGCGTTATTGGCTTTAAGGACTTCATGAACTCCGTGCCAGAGGGCGGCAAGCTGATGATGCCGCCCATCCTGATTCTGGTGCTGGCCTGGACGCTGAAGGGCATGACCGACGCGCTGGGAATCGGCGACTTTGTGCGCCAGGCCGTCAGCCTGAATGAGGGTCTCATGCGCTTTGTGCCGCTGCTGATTTTCTGCATTGCGATTTTTATTGCGTTCTCCTCCGGCACCAGCTGGGGCACGTTTGCGATTTTGGTCCCCATCGTCGTCAATATGTTCTCCGAGACGGACCCCACCATGATGATCGTGGCGGTATCCGCGGTGCTGGCGGGTGCGGTCTGCGGCGACCATATTTCGCCGATCTCGGACACGACCATCATGTCCAGCTCCGGTGCACAGTCGAACCACATCAACCACGTGCAGACCCAGATGCAGTACGCCATGGTCGTCGTGGCGGCCTGTGTGCCCGGCTACCTGATCGCGGGCTTTACCGAAAACTGGCTCATCACGCTGGTGTCGTCGCTTGCCATTCTGACCGCAGCCCTGCTGTATCTGCGCAGGCGCAGTCTGGCCGAGGACGCCAGGGCATAAAGAAAAAGCAGTGCTTTCCAAGCGGAAGGCACTGCTTTTTTTGTAGGGACAAATTCCGTATCCGCCCGGCCCAAAGCCTTTACTTCAGCGTACCGTCCAGAATCTGCTGGTAATACCACGGCTTCTCGGCGTGGAATACCCGCCCGGCGAGATGCGCAAACCGCGGGTCGCTGATTTGCGCAGGAAAGCGCAGCTCCCACGCGCAGAGCGCCTGATACTTGAACCGCAGCTCGCGGTTGGCGGCGTTGTTGCCGTACTTGGAATCACCCAGAATCGGGCAGCCGATGTGTGCTAAATGCGCGCGGATCTGATGGGTGCGCCCGGTCACAAGCTCGACCTCCAACAGGGCCAGCCGTCCGCTGACAGCCAGCGTTTCATACCCGGTGATGACCTCCTTCGCGCCGCCCGCCGTCGTGTCGGTGATGCGCACAATGCCGCGCTCTGCGTCCTTTAAAAGGTAGTCGCGCAGCAGGGCGGCGGGCGGGTTCGGGCGGCCAAACGTCACGCAGAGGTAGCGCTTTTCAATATCGCGCGCCTTAATGGCGGCGGTCAGAAACGCCTCCGCCGCACTGTTCTTCGCCAGCAGCACCAGCCCGCTTGTACCGGTGTCCAGCCGGTGGCAGAGCACGGCGTGGGCAGCCTTGCCCTCAGCGGCCAGCTTCGTTTGCACGCGGCGGAGCAGCGTGTCACTGTCCGGGCCGTCCACAGCGATGCCTGCGGGCTTGCTGGCAATGATGATGTCGTCGTCCTCATACACAAACACGGCGGCGGGGGTGGGGCGGTTCTCCAGCTGGTCGTCGTTCAGGAACAGCTTGATAATATCGCCGTTCTGCACGCGGGTGGAGAGCGGCTGCTTCTTGCCGTTCAGCTTGATCTTGTTCTCGCGCAGGGCCTTGTTCAGCCGTCCCATGCCCAAAGCGGGAAACTGGTCCATCAGGTACTTGTCCAGCCGCACGGGCAGCAGGCTTTTTACATGCAGTTCTTTCATTTTGTCGTCAACTCCTGATCCCACAAAACCGTGGCATCCTCAATATCCAAGGTGACCATCAGCCAACCGGCGTCGTGGTCATCGACCTTCAAAATCGGGTACTCCTGCCCGCCCGCGCAAAGCAGTGACGCACCGTCCAGCTTGGCACGCGCAAACGGGGAATCCTTAAAGCAGACGGTCTGCTTTGTCTCATCCAGCACGCCGCGGTTCCACAGCGCGTCGGTGTAGTCGGCCAGGCGCAGGGGATACTGCTCGTCGTAGGGCGTACACAGAGCGTCAAATGTTTGTCCCTGCAGCCCCGGCGCAATGACATACCAGCTGGCACTGCCGTCGGCGCTCGTCACGCGCCCGCACCAGGCCAGCGCCTTGACCGGTTCCACGGACTGCAAAAAGGCACCCTCGTCCTCGAACAGATAGAGCGTGTCACTCTGCAGTGTGCCCGCGTCCAGCGCGTCCAACGCGGTCTGGCGCTCGGCGGCAAGAGCAGCCTCGTCGTAGCGGGCGGCGAACGGATCGTTCGTCGTCATGCCGTTGTCAGCGGCCCACAGCGCTAAGTGCAAGCTGTCGGCCTGCATGCCCTGTACGGATTCGATGTGGCGGTACTGTGCCGCGCTCTGCCAGAAATCGCTGTCCAGCTCGGACGGGAACGCGTCCGTGACCTGCGCGGCCTGCATGGCGTCGTGCCGCTGGCAAAGCGCCGGGCTTACATCCCACAGCTGCACGGCAGCAAACAGTGTGACCCAGACGGCCCCGCGGGGCAGACGCGCCAGCCCTGCGAACGCTGCCAGCGTCAGCAGGTAGTAGACGGGCCAGAACAGCCGCCCGCCGGAGCGAAAGACCGAGAACAGCTTAATAAAAGAAGCGGGCAGCGGCAGTGTGGCGAGCGTCACGCCATTGGCGGTGATGACGTTGCTGACGGCAAACGCGGTCAGCACAGCGCAGACCGCGCACAGCGCCCAGTGACGGCGCACAGCGCCCAGGATATGCCGCCGCGCTGACACGACCACGACAGGCAGTGCAGCCAGCACGCCCAGCCCCAGATAGGCAAAGGCGTCATAGTTGCCGCCGACCTGATTCTGTGCGGGCAGCAGGCGGCTGTACAAAACGCCGTTCACACCCGCCGGGTTCCACAGCGCGTTCAGGTTCATGGCAAAATAGCCGTACAGCGCCTGCCCGCCGCTGGTGGCTGTGCCGTAAAGCAGCCCCAGCGCCCAGCCCAGCGCCGCGGTGCAGAGCATGTTGTCGCCCAAAAACAGCGCGGGCCGCAGCCATTGCCGCTGCTTTACGGCGTACTCAAGCAAAAGCGCCAGTGTGACAGCGTAGGTCATGGGCAGAAAATACGGGTGGATACCGACGGCCAGAATGTTGATGACAAACAATCCGCGCGACGCAAACCGGCTCTGTCGGCGGCAGACAAAATAACAGTACAGCGCCGCCAGCACAAGCCACTGCGCGCCGAGCGAGGTGTGCCGGAACGCGCGCTCCAGTAAAATCGGGCTGGCCGCAAACACAAGCGAGCCCGCCAAAGGGGCGGCAAGCCCCTCAGCAAACAGCCCGCACAGCAGCGCCGCAAAGCCGCCCTGCAAAGCAAAGCAGACAAGGGTAAACCAGCCGAAATACTGGAACGTCCCGCCCAGTGCTGCCGCCAGCGGGCGGCACAGCACAGCCAGCAGCGGGATAGAATCGGTGTACGCAACGCTGACGCCCTGCGGCGCGTTGACGGCCTGCGTTACGCCGAGCGGCCAGCCCAGCGCACTGCTTCGGTAGAACAGCCAGCCCGCGTAGTGCTGCTGGATGTCCTTTTCAATGTAGCCGCCGCGGCAGAAGGCGTCGTTGGCTACGTCCAGTGGTGCAAGGCCGTACACAAGCAAAAATACGGCAGCGCCGAGCAGCGCCCCCAGCCAGAACAGCCGGGCGCTGCGGGTAGATTTATGGTTCAGCATACCATGCCTCACAGGGTCCAATAGAAAAAGCCGAAACAACCGGTAAAGCTGTTTCGGCTCGGGTAAATGCCGCTGACCGGGATCGAACCGGTACGGTATCGCTACCGAGGGATTTTAAGTCCCTTGCGTCTGCCAGTTCCGCCACAGCGGCATAATATATGTATTGTAGCGCAAGAAGGCGGAAATGTCAATCTTCCCGCCGCGTCTTTTTTCCATCTTTTTGCGGAACGGGTGCAAAAAGCGGATTCCCCGCCCGACGGCACAAAAAATTCGGTACAAAAAATTCACCTTCTGCCGCTTGTGCTTTTGCTTCGAATTTGTTATACTAATATGGTATGTTTGGATAGGTGCGCCCATTTGGGCGTTTACATAAGGAGAAATTCACTTGGAAAAACTGACCTACACCCACAACGATGCCGCCGCCAAGGCGCTGGCGGCGTTCTATGAGACACCGCCGCTGGCGTATGTACGCAGCTACGGCTGCCAGCAGAACGTCAACGACGGCGAGAAGATCAAGGGTGTTTTGCAGGATGTCGGCTACGGCCTGTGCGACAATGTCGAACACGCCGACCTCATCCTGTTCAACACCTGCGCCGTGCGTGAGCACGCCGAGCAGCGCGTTTTCGGCAATGTCGGCGCGCTGAAAAAGCTCAAGGAGCAGAACCCGCGCCTGATGATCGGCGTCTGCGGCTGCATGGCCCAGCAGGAGCACATTGTTGAAAAGCTGCGCCAGAGCTACCCCTATGTGGACCTTGTCTTTGGCGTGGACGGCATTGACCGGCTGCCCGCTATGCTGGCCGAGCGTATCCGCAAGGGCAAGCGCTATCTGGAAAAGCCCGCCGAGCGCAACGCCGTGGTCGAGGAGCTGCCCATCCGCCGCGATTCCGGCTTCCGCGCGTGGCTGCCCATCATGTACGGGTGCGACAACTTCTGCACCTACTGCATCGTGCCCTACGTCCGCGGGCGGGAGCGCAGCCGCGAGCCCGCCGCAATTCTGGCGGAGTTCAGGCAGCTTGTCGAGCAGGGCTATAAGGAGATCACCCTCCTGGGCCAGAACGTCAACAGCTACGGCAAGGGTCTGGAACATCCCATCGACTTTGCCGACCTTTTGAACCTGCTGTGCGAGGTCCCCGGCGACTACCAGATCCGCTTCATGACGAGCCACCCGAAGGACGCCAGCCGCAAGCTCATCGATACGATTGCCGCGCAGGAGCATCTGTGCAAGCATATCCACCTGCCCGTGCAGTCCGGCTCGGACCGGCTGCTCAAGGAGATGAACCGCCACTACAACGTCGCGCAGTACATGGATCTGATCCGCTACGCCAAGGAAAAAATTCCCGGTGTGACCTTCTCCAGCGACATAATTGTCGGCTTCCCCGGCGAGACGGAGGAGGACTTTGCCGCAACGCTCGACCTCATCCGTGAGGTGGGCTATATGCAGCTGTTTACCTTCATCTATTCCAAGCGCACCGGCACCCCGGCGGCCAAGCTGCCCGACCCAACGACCCACGCTGAGAAGGCCGCCCGCATGGACCGCCTGCTGAAAACGCAGGAGGAGTTCGCCTTTGCCGCCACCGCCGCCATGGCAGGCCGGACCGTCCGCGTGCTGGTCGAGGCTGCGGGCCGCAATGAGGGCACCGTCAACGGACGCCTCGACAACAATCTGGTCGTGGAGTTCAAGGCTCCTGAAAGTCTTATCGGCCAGTGGGCCGACGTCCACATCACCGGCTCGCGCGCCGCACTGCTGGTGGGCGAGCTTGCTGAATAAACCCATACATTATATTTATATTTATAAGGAGAATTTTACAATGGATTGCATTGATCTTTTCAAGAAAGCCGCCGCTGCCCTGCAGACTGACCCCCGCTACCTGGAGCTGGACGCTGCCCGCCGTGAGAACGATATGGACGAGGAGCTGCAGAACATGATCGGTGAGTTCAACCTCGCCCGTCTCGACCTGAACAATGAGAGTGCCAAGGCCGAGACAGATGCCGCCCGCGTGGCCGAACTGAACCAGCGCGTCAACGACCTGTACAGCCAGATCATGGCCAGCGAGGGCATGGTCCGCTACAATGCCGCCAAGGCCGAGTGCGAGGCAATGGTCAGCCACATTGACGCCATCATCAACACCGCTATGAACGGCGGCGACCCCATGAACGTGCAGGCCCCCACCGGCGGCTGCACCGGCAGCTGCTCCACCTGCGGCGGCTGCCACTAAAGATTGAGGCGCGGGGCAGAGAGGCCGTAGGGGCGCATTCTATATGCGCCCGCAGCACTGTACGCAGCCGCATACCTTCCGGGCGGATATGGAATCCGCCCCTACAAGAACAACATACCAACAAGAATCAACAGGAGTGTGAAACATGGCCGAGCAAGCAGTATCGCCCATGATGCAACAGTATTTTGAAATTAAAAAACAGCATCCCAACGAGATTCTGTTCTACCGCGTCGGTGACTTCTATGAAATGTTCTACGACGACGCGCTGACGGCTTCGCGGGAGCTGGAGCTGACGCTGACCGGCAAAAACTGCGGCAAGGAAGAACGCGCCCCTATGTGCGGTGTGCCGTTCCACTCCTACGAGACTTACATGGCGCGCCTGGTCGCCAAGGGCTACAAGGTCGCCATCTGTGAGCAGATGGAGGATCCGGCCCTCGCCAAGGGTCTTGTCAAGCGCGACATCATCCGCGTTGTCACGCCCGGCACGGTCATTGAAAGCAGCATGCTGTCCGAGGATAAAAACAACTATCTGGCGAGCATTTACTGCAAGCGCACCCGCGGCCGCTGGCGTGCGGGCGTCTGCTTTGCGGACGTTTCCACCGGCGAGGCCTACGCCACCGAGCTGAACGCTGAAAAAATCGGCGGAGCTATCATCACCGAGCTGTGCCGCTATATGCCCAGCGAGATTTTGATCTGCCCGCCGATGCTTGACTTTAAAGATGTCACGACCTACATCAAGCAGCACACGAACGCCCTGGTCGAGCTGCGCGAGGATGCCTGCTTTAAGGACGCCGTCATGGAGCAGACCATGGCCGACCAGTTCGGCGCCGACTGGCGCACGACCCTCGGCTATGAGAAGGACGCGCTTGTCCCGTATGCTGTGGCGGCGCTTCTCAACTACCTGCACGAGACCCAAAAGCACGGCGTTGAGCGCATCAAGACCGTGCAGAACTACGCCGACGCACAGTATATGCGCCTGTCGCCTGTGACCCGCGCAAATCTGGAACTGACCGAGACGATGCGCGGGCGCGAGAAGCGCGGCACGCTGCTCTGGGTGCTCGACAAGACTGAAACCTCGATGGGCAAGCGCCTGCTGCGCTCCTGGATCGAGCAGCCCCTTGTAGACGCCGACGCCATCAACGCGCGGCTCTGTGCGGTGCAGGCGCTCTATTCTGCCAGCATCGCCCGCGCCGATTTGAAAGAAGCCCTCGGCCATGTCTTTGACATTGAGCGGCTGACGACCCGCATTCTCTACGGCTCCGCCACCCCGCGCGAGGTCAAGGCGCTGGGGGATACCTGCGCCATGCTGCCCCAAGTCAAGGCCCAGGCTGCGGCCTGCGGTGCGCCGCTGCTGACGCAGCTGGCTGACCAGATCGACCTGCTCGAGGATGTCTTGCAGAACATCCAGACCGCCCTTGTGGATGACCCGCCCGCCAACATGAAGGACGGCGGCGCCATCCGCGCGGGCTTCAACAGCGAGGTCGATGAGCTGCGCGACATCATGCACGGCGGCAAGGGGTATCTGTCAAACCTTGAGGCCCGCTACCGCGAGGAAACCGGCATCCCCAAGCTGAAGATCGGCTTCAACAAGGTGTTCGGCTACTATATCGAGGTCAGCCGCTCCTACACCGACTCGGTGCCCGATACCTTCACCCGCAAGCAGACGCTGACGACGGGCGAGCGCTACATCACGCCCGAGCTGAAGGAGCTGGAAAATAAGATCCTCGGCGCAAACGAGCGTCTGCTGGTTCTGGAACACCAGCTGTTTGCCGACCTGCTTTCGTCGATCTCCGCCGAGGTCGTCCGCATCCAGCGCACGGCATCGGCTGTGGCCCAGCTCGATGTGCTGGCAGGCTTTGCCGAGGCGGCGCTGCAAAACAACTACGTCATGCCAAACGTGGATGAGAGCGGCGTTATGGAGATCAAGGAGGGCCGCCACCCGGTCATTGAACAGATGCTCAAGGGCAGTCTGTTTGTACCCAACGATACGATGCTCGACGAGGACGAGAACCGGATGCTGCTCATCACCGGCCCGAACATGGCCGGTAAATCTACGTACATGCGCCAGAATGCGCTGATTGCCCTGATGGCGCAGATCGGCAGCTTTGTGCCTGCCGCCGCGGCGCATATCGGCGTGGTGGATGCCATCTTCACCCGTGTCGGCGCGTCGGATGACCTCGCCGCCGGGCAGTCGACCTTCATGGTCGAGATGACCGAGGTTGCGGAGATCCTGAAAAACGCGACGAAGGACAGCTTAGTCATTCTGGATGAAATTGGCCGCGGCACTTCGACGTTTGACGGCATGAGCATTGCGCGCAGTGTGGTAGAATTTATCTGCGAGAACATCGGCTGCAAGACGCTGTTCGCCACGCACTACCACGAGCTGACGAGCATGGAACAGGATATTCACGGCGTCAAAAACTATAATATCGCCGTCAAAAAGCGCGGCGAGGACATCACGTTTTTGCGCCGCATTGTGGCAGGCCCCGCCGACGACAGCTACGGCATCGAGGTCGCGAAGCTCGCGGGTCTGCCCGGCAGCGTGACAAAGCGCGCCCACGCCGTGCTGCGCCAGCTGGAGGCCAGCGCACCGGGACGCAATAACACGATGCAGCTCGATTTTGACACCGTCGAGGCTTACAACAACCCCAGCGTACCCAGCGAGGTCGTCGAAAAACTCCACAATGTAGACATTGAGACACTGACCCCGCTGGAGGCACTGAACTTCCTGTACGAGCTGAAAAATACACTGGACAAAGACTAAAGGCAGGTGAAAACCATGGCGGAAATTCGTGTACTGGACAAGCATACCGCAGAGCTGATCGCGGCGGGCGAGGTCGTCGAACGGCCCGCCTCCGTGGCGAAGGAGCTGCTGGAAAATGCCATCGACGCAGGCGCGACGCAGATCACGCTGTCGGCGGTGCGCGGCGGCATCCAGCAACTGCAAATCGTAGATAACGGTTCAGGCATAGAAGCGGAATATATCGATAAAGCGTTTATCCGCCATGCCACCAGCAAGATCGCGACGGCGGAGGACCTCGGGCACATCCATACCTTGGGCTTCCGCGGCGAGGCACTTGCCTCCATTGCCAGCGTTGCCCGCGTCGAGGTGCTGACCCGCACAGAGGCCGACGAGTACGCCTGCTGCTACCGCATCGAAGGCGGCGAGGAGCGTGGGATGGAGCCCGGCGCGCGCCCCGTCGGCACGACCATCACGGTCAGTGACCTGTTTTACAACACGCCCGCCCGCATGAAGTTTTTGAAAAAGGACGCCAGCGAGGGCACGTTTGTGGCTGAGACGGTCCTGCACGCGGCGCTGTCCCACCCGGAGATCAGCTTCCGTTATCTGCGCGACGGCAAGCAGCAGTATGTGACCCCCGGCGACGGCGACCTGCGCAGTGCAGTCTACGCGGTTCTGGGCCGTGAATTTGCCCGCGACCTGCTGCCCGTGGACGGCGGCAGCGAGCTGTACCATGTGACCGGCCTGGTCACGCCGCCGCGTGCCTGCCGCGCCAGCCGCGGTGCGCAGCATTTCTTTGTTAATGGCCGCTACGTCAAAAACCGCACAATGATGGCGGCGCTCGAAAACGCCTACAAGGGCACGATGATGCAGGGCAAGTTCCCGGGCGCGGTGCTCATGCTGGAGCTGCCGCCCGACATGGTCGATGTCAACGTCCACCCTGCGAAAACCGAAATTCGCTTTGCGAAAGAGAGTGACGTCTTTGACGCTGTCTACCGTGCCGTGCGCGCCGCGCTGGCAACGCCCGGCAGCGGCGAGTGCCGCTTTGAGATGGGCCACACCGCGCCCGAAGAAAAGCCCGGGCAGACCGTGCTGCAGCCCGCCGCCCCGGCACCTGCCCCGCGGCCTGCTGCGACCCAGCCGAAAAAGGGCGGCTTCACGACGCTGTCCGCGGCAGAATACCGCGCTTTGAACGGTCTGACCGCGCCCGTGCCTGCGCGCCCGCTGCCGACAGCGCAGGGCGTTCAGAATGCACAGGGTACACAGCCTGTCCCGGGCGTGCTGGAGGCACAGTCCCCGAAGCCCGCCTACACGGCGGGGCCCGCACCGAGACCGCTGACCCCGGTCACGCCGGTGACGGCGGTTGAAACGCCCGCGTCGGAGCCCGTAACGATTCCCGCCCCGCAGCCGATGCCCCACGCCGTCAGCGATGACACGGTGCTGGACATCCTGCCGGAGCTGCCCGACGAGGCCCCCGCGACAGACCCTGAGACGGATTACGTTCGGAATGACCCGCATGCTTTAAGCGCCCTGCCCGACATGGTCAGCACACGTCCCGAGCAGACGACGCTGACCCCGCCGCCTGCAAGCGAGCCGCTGCGCCTTGTCGGCGAGGTCTTCAAGACCTATATCATAACCGAGCGCGGCAGTGAGCTTTGCCTTATCGACAAGCACGCTGCGCATGAGCGCATTCTGTTTGAGCAGCTGGCCAAGGACTACGGCAGCGTGCCGTCCCAGATGCTGCTTGTCCCTGTGCAGGTCAATCTGACCGCCGCGGAAAAGCAGGCCGTTTTGCAGAACCTTGACCTTCTGACCGATGCCGGCATCGAGGCCGAGGACTTCGGCGGCTCGACTGTTGTCGTGCGCGCCGTGCCCGCGGACGTGCCGGTGGACGATGTAGAGGATATGATCGTGGAGCTGGCGGCAAAGCTCGCCGACGGCGGACGCGACGCTCTGCGTGAAAAGACCGAGTGGGTGCTGCATTCCATCGCCTGCCGCGCGGCCATCAAAGCGGGGGACCGCACGAACGCCGCCGAGATGCTCGCGCTGGCCCAGCGCATCATGGACGGCACGGTCCCGCCGTTCTGCCCGCACGGGCGGCCCTGCGTATTGAAAATCACCCGGAAGGAGCTGGAAAAGCAGTTTGGCCGACTTGTCTAAACCCCGCGTCGTCGCCGTCGGCGGGCCGACGGCCAGCGGCAAGACCGCACTTTCCGTCGCGCTGGCCAGAGCCTTTGACGGCGAGATCATCAACGCCGACTCGATGCAGATTTACAAGAATCTCGACGTAGGCACGGCGAAGCCGAGCGCGGAGGAGCGGCAGGGGATACCGCATTATCTTTTGGGCTTTTTGCCGCCGGAGACCTCCTACAGCGTGGCGGACTTCACCGCCGCCGCAGACCCGCTGATACGGGACATCACGGCCCGCGGCAGACTGCCCCTCGTCGTGGGCGGCACGGGGCTGTATATCACCAGTCTTTTGAGCGGTATGGCGTTTGCCCCGGAAAAGACCGACCCCGCCATCCGCGCCCGATTACAGGCGCGGGCGGACACCGAGGGCGGCACGGCGCTTTACGCCGAGCTGCAAAGGATCGACCCCGACTACGCCGCTCAGGTCCACCCCAACAACCTGCCGCGCGTCATCCGCGCACTGGAGCTGTTTGAAGCCACAGGCCGCCGCATGAGCGACCAGCGCCGCGAGGCCAGGCCCGCCGAGGCACCCTACCATGCGCTCTGCCTCTGCCTGACCTGCCGGGACCGCGCAGTGCTGTACAGCCGCATTGACCGCCGCGTGGACGAAATGGTCGAAAACGGTGTGCTGGACGAAGCAAGGCAGGTCTACGACCACCGCGATGCCTACCGCACGGCGGCGCAGGCCATCGGCTACAAGGAATTCTTCCCGTACTTTGAGGGCACGGCCGATCTGACCGAATGCACCGAGCGTCTCAAGCAGGCAACGCGCAACTACGCCAAGCGCCAGCTGACCTGGTTCCGCCGCCAGAACGACGCGGTGTGGCTCTATCTGGATGAGGAGGATATCACCGAGCGCGCCTGCACGCTGGTACGGACCTTTTTGCACAACGAAGAATAACGGAAAGGAGGGTGCACCGTGAGCAACCGGCAGGACCGCCCGCTGGCAAAAAAACTTTTACACGCGCTGGGTCTGCTGGCACTGGCACTCTTCCTGCTGTATGTTGCCGTCCAGTTCGTGCTGATCTTCCATCGGTCCTACAAGACCGAGACCGCCATCCGCTACACGCTGGCCGAAAGCCTGAACCTGACCGGCGTTGTGGCGTTTGACGCTGTGGATGTGCCGGGCAGCGGCAATCTCGGCTATCTTGTGCAGGATGGCGAGCGCGTGACGAACGGCACGGTGGTAGCCGAATGCTACACCGATGACACCCAGGGCCTGCAGCGTGAGCGTTTGGACCGGCTCGAGCGCTCCATCACGCTGCTTACGAAGTCGCAGAATTCTGCCGGCAGTGAGCTTTCGGTGCTGACAAACCAGACGAAGCAGGCGTTGTACAACCTGCTGGATAAGCTGGACACTGCCCAGTATACCGGCATCTCCGACGCGCAGGACAGCTTTCTGCTGGCCCAGAACCGTCTGCAGATCAGCACCGGGCAGACGGCGGATTTCTCCCAGTCCATCGCAGCGCTGCAGACCGAGTACGACGGCATCAAGGCACAGCTCGACACGCTGCAAACCGTCACCGCCACAACGAACGGCTATTTCAGCCGCACGGAGGCCTCGCCTTCCATCCGGACGGACTGCCGGGCGCTGGCCGATGCCGACCCGGCCACGCTGCAAAAAATGCTGGCAGACGGCTTCCCGGCAGCGGATACAAACCGCGCCGGACAGATCGCGACGGGCTTCAGCTGGAAATTCTACGCGGTCTGCGATTTGGATACCGCCGCGCGGTTCGACGGTCTGTCCACGGTGAAAATCAGCGTACCCGGCAAGCAGAACACCCCGCTTTCCGCCACGGTGGAGGAAGTCACCGAGGACAAGGACAACGGCATTGCCAAGATCGTGCTGCAATGCCAGACCATCAGCGCCGAGGTCCTGGGCCTGGGCTGCGAGACTGTGCAGGTCGATTTAAAAACCTACGAGGGCATCCGCATCGACAAGGCGGCGCTGCATATCGTGAACGGCCAGCGCGGTGTCTATGTCAAGTACGGCAACCTGCAGCGCTTTTTGAAGATCACAACGCTGTATGAGAATGACAGCTACATTCTTGTCCCGGAGGACGGCAAGCTCGGCAGTGCAAATGAGGTGCGCCTCTATGATGAGATCATCGTGCAGGGCACAAATTTGGAGGATGGCAAACTATTGTAACGAAAATACGCCGTTTGTATTGACAAGACTGCCAAAAAAGAAGATAATATTTAATGTATATCGCTGTAATGACGCGCTGACGTAAACGGCGCTTTCTGATCAAAGGAGTTTTACGACCATGTCCATGCTTGACAGTTTGAGAAGCAAGCTCGGTATCGATCCCGAAGCAGATTCCTATGTAGATGACACTGAAGAGAATGTTTTCCCCGGCGGGCAGGGGGCTGCAGCTGCGCAGGAGTATACCCAGCAGCAGGAGATCAAACAGCACAGCAATAAGGTCGTGAACATCAACGCGACGACCCAGCTGCAGGTCGTTCTGGTCAAACCGGAGCGCTTTGACGATGCGTCCAGCATTGCGGACCAGCTCAACGCCAAGCATACTGTGGTGCTGAATCTGGAGTCTGCCAGTAAAGAGGTCTCCCGCCGTCTGATCGACTTCCTGTCCGGTGTAGCGTATGCCAACAACGGCCAGATCAAGCGCGTGGCGACCAGCACCTTCATTATTACGCCGTACAACGTTGATATTATGGGTGACCTGCTCGACGAGCTGGAAAACAATGGCGTCTTCTTCTGATACCGCCAATGCGGTGCGCGGTTTTGTGCCGCCGCAGAATGACGACGAGCGCCGCCTGATGCGCCGTGTCGAGGAGCTGTGCCGCGTTGCGGTAAGCCGCGGCATCCCGCGTTATACGGGCTTTCTCTCGGACCGGGAGCAGAGCCTGGCGCAGGCCGCCTGCAACAAGGCCGGGTGCCGCTGCATCCGCTTTTGGGGCGGCTTTGACGCGGCAGAACGCCGGGTGCTCTGTATTGAGCCGCCCGACGCCTGGCAGGAAGAACCGCTGGCCTACCTGCAATGCACCGCTTACGGGGATAAGCTGCCGACCCACCGGGATTATCTCGGTGCGATTCTGGGCCTTGGCCTTGAGCGCAGCTGCGTGGGGGACCTGCTGGCAGACCCCGAGCGTGAGGACACATTTTACGCGGTGATCCTCGCCGACAAGCAGGAGTTTATAAACGCGGAGCTGACCGGCGCAGGGCACTGTACCGTGCATACTGCGTGCATCGACGCGCTGCCCGCCCGTCTGGCCGAAAGCTGCGAGCGCACCCTGCAGGAGGCTACCGTGCCGTCCCTGCGTGCGGACGCGGTGCTGGCAGTCATGCTGCACACCTCCCGCACCCGCGCGGCAGAATATATCGCCGCGGGCCGTGTGGAGATCAACCACCTGCCGTTGAAGGCCGCCCACGAGACCGCCTACGCCGCGGATATTTTTACAGTGCGCGGCGTGGGGCGCTTCAAGCTGGCGGCCATCGGCGGCAAAAGCCGCAAGGATCGTCTGTTCATATCCTTTTACCAATATTGAGCGCAGGATCGCCCGCAGCGCTGCGGGCAGGGAATAACGGGGCCGTGCGCCCCGCATACAGGAGGAAAGCCGTCATGATCTCTTCCGAGGATGTCCGCCACGTCACATTTGACAAAGCGTTCCAGGGCTATCGCCGTGAGGATGTGGATGATTATCTCAAGCAGGTCGCCCAGGCAATGGACGACCTGGCTGCCCAGAATGATGATTTGCAGAAAAAGCTCGTCATGCTGGCCCAGCGCATTGAAAAATACCGAACGATGGAAAACTCCCTGAGTACGTCGATGATCAACGCCCAGCGCATGGGGGACAGTATTATCCACGAGTCCAAGCAGAAAGCGGCGGAGATCATCCGCTCGGCCAACATCAAGGCGGAGGACCGTGAGCAGCGCGCCCGCGATGACGTCGAGCTGGCCAAGCAGGAGATCGTCACGCTCAAGGGTGAGGCAGACAGCTTCAAGCGTTCACTGATCGAGATGTACCGCAAGCATATCAACCTTATCAATAAACTGCCCGATTACACCAGACGGCCCGAGGATGAACCCGTTCCGCCGCCGTCCCCGGCCCCGGAGCAGGCCGCTGCCCCTGCGGCAGAGCCGCAGCAGCCCGCTGCGCAGGCCCCGGCCTACACGGCCCCCGCAGCCCAGCCTGTGCCGGAGTCGGCCCCGGTACAGCAGGCAGCCCAGGTGCCCGCCATGCAGGAGACGGCCTACTATGAGCCGCCCACAGCCCAGCCCGTGCCGGAGCCGACGGAAAGTGCCCAGGCTCAGGGCGAAAAGGTAGACACGGTGGAATTTGCCATCGCGCCGCACCCGGAGGAGCCGGAGGAAGCCGAGCCCGCCCCGATCCCCGTGGAGGAGCCCGCCATCGACGAGACGCGGTTCCAGGATGTCTCCGGCCTGTATGACGAGCCGGAGGCCAAGCCTGCCCGCCGCCGCAAGGCCGGTACGACCAGGCGCACGACCCGCAAAAAGGCAAGTGACGAACCGCAGGAGGAGCTGAATTCCCCGGCGTTCGATAACTTTGAAGGCGTTGACTTTGACAGCTGACGCCCGATGTGATATAACTAAAGAATCCAATAAATAGAGGAGAGTAGGAAACTTTGGCGCAGAACTACAATGACACCATCCATAAGATGCAGACCCCGTTTGAAATGCGGGCCGGTCTGCCGAAGAAGGAACCCAAAATGCTCGAGGACTGGGAGCAGAACCATGTCTATGAGCAGATGATTAAGAACAACGAGGGCAAGCCGCAGTACATCCTGCACGACGGCCCTCCGTATGCCAACGGCAATATCCACATGGGTACGGCCCTGAACAAGATCATCAAGGACATCATCATCCGCTATAAGAACATGTCCGGCTTCCAGGCACCCTACGTGCCCGGCTATGACACCCACGGCCTGCCCATCGAGCTGAAGGCGTTGAGCTCCCTCGGCGACAAGAAGGCCGGTGTCTCCAAGCTGGAGCTGCGCCAGATCTGCAAAGAGTTTGCCACCGAGCACATCGGCGTCATGAACGAGCAGTTCAAGCGTTTGGGCGTGCAGGGCGACTTTGAGAACCCCTACCTGACCCTGCGCCCCGAGTTTGAGGCCCGCCAGGTCGAGATCTTCGGCGAGATGGCCAAGAAGGGCTACATCTACAAGGGCATGAAGGCCGTGTACTGGTGCCCCGAGGACCGCACCGCCCTGGCCGAGGCTGAGATCGAGTACGCCGAGGACGAGTGCGATTCCATCTACGTCCGCTTCAAGCTGACCGACGACCCCAACGGCGTGCTGGCCAAGCACAACATCCCGCTGGACAAGGCATGGATCGTCATCTGGACGACCACCACCTGGACGCTGCCCGCCAACGTCGCGACCTGCCTGAACCCCAATCTGGAATATGCCTTCGTCAAGATCGGTGACGCCTACCACATCATGGCCCGCGAGCTCGTTGAGTCCACGATGAAGGGCTGCCATATCGACGAGTACGAGGTCCTGCCCGAGACTGTTCTCGGCAGTGAGCTTGAGCTCATGCAGTATCAGCATCCGTTCCTTGACCGCAAGGGTCTGGTCATTCTGGGCGACCACGTCACGCTGGAAGGCGGCACGGGCTGCGTCCACACCGCTCCCGGCCATGGTGTTGAGGACTTTGAGGTCTGCGTCAATCACTATCCGCAGGTTCCCGTTGTCGTTCCCGTGGACGACGCGGGCCGCCTGACTGCCGAGGCGGGCGAGAAGTTTGCCGGTCTCAAGGTCTGGGACGCCAACAAGGTCATTCTGGAGCACATCAAGGAGAGCGGCCATCTGATGGGTGTGCAGCACATCACCCACCAGTACCCGCATTGCTGGCGCTGCCATCATCCCATCATCTTCCGTGCTACCGAGCAGTGGTTCTGCTCCATCGACGCCTTCAAGGAGGACGTCTACAAGGCCATTGACAGCGTGCACTGGCAGCCGGCGTGGGGCCATGACCGCATGGCCGGTATGGTCCGTGACCGCAGTGACTGGTGCATCAGCCGCCAGCGCGTCTGGGGCGTGCCCATCCCGGTATTCTACTGCAAGAAGTGCGGCAAGTACCATATCACCGATGCCTCCATCAAGGCTGTGTCCGACCTGTTCCGCAAGGAGGGCAGCGACGCCTGGTACAAGTACGATGCCAACGACATCCTGCCCAAGACCGAGGTCTGCGAGTGCGGTGCTTCCGACTGGGAGAAGGACCCCGACATCATGGACGTCTGGTTCGACTCCGGCTCTACCTGGAGCGCTGTCTGCCGTGAGCGCCCCGAGCTGCGCTGGCCCGTTGACATGTATATGGAGGGTGCCGACCAGTTCCGCGGCTGGTTCCAGTCCAGTCTGCTGACCAGCGTCGCCACCCAGGGTGTGGCCCCGTACCGCGAGGTCCTGTGCCACGGCTGGGTCGTCGATGCCCAGGGCAAGCAGATGCACAAGTCCGCCGGCAACGGCATGGAGCCCAGTGAGATCATCCGCGACTACGGTGCTGACATCATCCGTCTGTGGGTCGCTTCCAGCGATTACACCGTCGACGTCCGCGCCGGTAAGGAAATTTTCCGCCAGCTGTCCGAGGCGTACCGCAAGATGCGCAACACGGCCCGCTTCATGCTGGGCAACATCAGCGACTTTGATCCCGCGAAGGATATGGTCGATGATGATCAGCTGTTTGAGATCGACCGCTGGGCGCTCGAGGCCTGCAACAAGCTGACCGCCACCATGCGCGATGCCTACGAGCACTACGACTTCAGCCGTGCCTACCACGCACTGTACAACTTCTGCGTCATTGATATGTCCAACTTCTATATGGACGTCATCAAGGATCGTCTGTACTGCGCAGATGACCGCGCACGCCGCTGTGCCCAGACCGCGCTGTACCGCATCCTGGTCGACTTCACCAAGCTGCTGGCACCCATCCTGTGCTTCACCAGCCAGGAGATCTGGAGCTACATCCCGAAGCTGGACGGCATGAAGGACTATGTTGTCTTTGAGCAGATGCCCGAGGCCAAGGCTGCCGCCGATGAGGCGTTTGAAGCTAAGTGGGACCGCATCATGGCCATCCGTGACGACGTCAAGAAGGTGCTGGAGCAGGCCCGTGCCGATAAGGTCATCGGCTCTGCGCTGGAGGCCGGTCTGACGCTGTACTGCAGCAAGGAGGTCTACGACTTCCTGAACGCCATCCCGATGGATGAGCTGGCTGACCTGTTCATCGTTTCCCACGTTGACCTTGTCGAGGGTGAGGGCGGCGTCAAGGGCCTGGTCGAGGGTCTCGGCGTCAGCGCTGCCCATGCGGCTGGCAACAAGTGCCTGCGCTGCTGGAAGTACGAGATCACCGTCGGTGAGGACGGCCTCTGCCCGCGCTGCGCTAAGGTCTTGAAGCAGTAAATTTACTCTACCGTCAGCGGTGCTTATACGTTTAAGCACCGCTGATTTTTTCGGATAAGGTGTTGTATGATTTCTGGTTTGTTATCGCTGGCAGGAGCGGCCATTCTGGTCGTCATTGACCAGCTCATCAAGCACTGGGCCACGGCGGCGCTGCTGCCGGTGGGCAGCATGGATGTGCTGCCCGGCGTTGTGGAGCTGCGCTACTGCCTGAATGACGGCATGGCGTTTTCGATGCTGGCCGGTAAGCAGGGACTGCTCATCGGCATGACGTCGGTCATGCTGCTGGCTGTCCTTATCATGCTGTTCGTGCGCAAAATGCCGCTGACAGAGCGCGCAGCCTGGACGCTGGTACTGGGCGGCGGCGTGGGCAACCTCATTGACCGCGTGCTCAACGGTGTGGTCGTGGACTACATCAATGTGCTGTTCATGCGGTTTGCCATCTTCAATTTTGCGGACATCTGCGTCTGCGTCGGCGTCGGTCTGCTGATGCTCGCCGTGCTGCTGGACTCTTTCAAAAAGGATAAGACCGCAGAGCCAAAGGCGGACGAAGATGGAGCGGCTTGAGCTTACTGCAGCCCCCGGCGACAGCGGACGCCTGGACGCCTGGCTGGCCGGGCAGTGCCCGACGCTGTCCCGCAGTGCGCTGCAAAATCTGATTGAGCAGGGGCTTGTGACCTGCGGCGGCGCGCCCGTCAACAAAAAGGATAAGGTGGCGCCCGGCAAAATCTACGCCATCGACCTGCCTGACCCGCAGCCCATCGAGGCCCGGCCCCAGAACATCCCGCTGGACATTGTGTACGAGGACGACGACCTGCTCGTTGTCAACAAGCCTAAGGGCATGGTTGTACACCCGGCCCCCGGCAACCCGGACGGCACGCTCGTCAACGCGCTGCTTTACCACTGCGCGGGGCAGCTGTCGGGCATCGGCGGGGCCATCCGCCCGGGCATCGTCCACCGCATTGACAAGGACACGAGCGGCCTTCTCGTCGTTGCCAAAAACGATGCCGCCCATCAGGCGCTCAGCGCCCAGATGAGCGTACACAGCATCCACCGCGTCTACCATGCCGTGGTGTACGGTAACCTCAAGGAGGACGAGGGCTTTGTGGAAAAGTGGCTCGGACGCGACCCGCGGGATCGCAAGAAAATGGCCGTCCTGGCCGAGAACGCGGCGGGGGCCAAGTATGCCTACACGGGCTGGCAGGTGCTGGAACGCTGCGGCAATTTCACTTACATTGCGTGCAAATTAAAGACCGGGCGCACCCATCAGATTCGTGTACACATGGCCTCGACGGGGCATCCGTTGGCAGGGGATGCTGTGTACGGCCCCAAAAACTGCATCAAATCGCTGAACGGCCAGTGCCTGCACGCCAAGGAGCTGGGCTTTGTCCACCCGCGGACAGGGGAGTGGATGCAGTTTGATTCGCCCCTGCCGCCCTATTTTACAGAGTTTCTGACACGGTTAAGAAAGGAACATCGCGCATGAAACCACCCCTAAGCGATACCCTTGTGATCTGTGATATGGATAATACGCTGCTGACGGCCAAGGAAGGCATCCCCGCCTGCAACCGCGCGGTCATCCAGCTGTACACCGGCATGGGGGGGCTTTTCACGGTGGCAACGGGCCGCCCGCCGGAGTCCATCCGCGCGGCGCTGGGGGACATCCGCCTGTCGCTGCCGGCCATCTCCTGCAACGGGGCGCTGCTGTATGATTTCTCCGCCGAGTCGGTGCTGCACCGCTCGACGCTGAACCGCGAGCAGGCGACGACGGCCATCCTTGACATCCTGAACAAGTTTCCGCATATAGGCGTGGAGGTCATGGCCGGAAACGGCGAGATGTTCGTCATCCATGCCAATGAGGTGACCCACGCCCATCAGGTGGACGAGCACCTCGGCAGCATTGCCTGCCCGGTGGAGAGCGTGCCCGACGGCTGGGTCAAGGTCGTCTTTGCCTCTGACCCGGAGAGCATCCGTAAACTGGGCCAGTACGCCAAGACGCGGTACTACGGGCGGGAAAACTACTTCCTGGCTACGAACAGCATTTACTTAGAAATCATGCCCAGCGGCGTCAGCAAGGCCAGCGGTCTGCATGACCTGTGCGCTCTCATGAGCAAATCCATGAAGAACACCGTCGTTATCGGTGATTACTACAATGACCTGGAGATCATGCGGGAGGCCGGCTACGCCGTGGCTGTCGCCAACGCACCAGCAGAGGTCAAGGCTGCCGCCGACCATGTGACGACCTGCACCTGCGCCGAAGGCGCAGTGGGGGAGTATCTGTACAGCCTGATCGGCAGAGCCGAAGGACGTGAGGTTTGACGATGAAGGTCAGCGAACTGATGAACCCCAAGGGCGTACTGCTCTATGCAAAGATCGATAACTCCGCCGACGCGCTCGGCATTCTGGTCGAGCTGCAGGAGGGCATCGGCGTTATCACCAACGGCAATGCCTACTACAATGCGGTCAGCTACCGGGAAACGTTCGGCGGCACAACGGCCATCGGGGGCGGCATTGCGCTGCCCCACGCCTGCAACGCGGGCGTGTCCGCACCGGGCATCTCGGCGCTGCTGCTGCGCCGCGGTGTCGACTGGGGCGCACCGGACGGGGAACCCGTGGATCTTGTGTTCATGATCGCTGTTCCGCCGGGCAGTGAGAGCCTGCATCTGCAGATCCTGGCGCGGCTCGTAAACCTTCTGAGCCGCAGCGACCTTGTGGAAAGCCTGCGCACAGCCAGCAACCCCCACCGCTTTGTGGAGCTGATCGCCAAGGCAGAAAACGCCTGCTTTGCGGAATAAAACCGAAAGTTGTCCCAGCTTATTTGCAAGCTGGGGCTTTTTGTTTGCCTCCGCAGGGGCGCATTCTATATGCGCCCCTGCCGCCTGCGGTAACTACCGCGGGCGGATATGGGACCCGCCCCTACGGGCATCAATTTGGACATTCGTCAATATAACCAAAAAACGACGAAAATTGCACAATGCATTATACGTATTTACGCTTGCTTTAAATCGGTAAAGTGTGCTATACTTTAAAGCACTAAACCGGCTGTGCAGGAGGGACCCGCGTGAGGAGACGCGGGTGTACACCTGAAACAAAAAGGTTGCGCAGCAGGTACTATGGAGGAATAGACATGAAAAAAGCAGTTTCCCTTATGATGGCAGCCGCCATGACCATGGGTCTGGCCGCCTGCGGCTCCACCGCATCCACTGACACCGCCGCTTCTGCTGCGGACACCGCCTCCAGCACCGAGGCTGCTGCAAGCACTGCTGACAGCACCGCCGCTGCGGATGGCAAGGTCTATAACATCGGTATCTGCCAGCTTGTCCAGCATGAAGCGCTGGATGCCGCTACTCAGGGCTTCAAGGATGCTCTGGTCGAGAAGCTGGGCGAGGGCAGCGTCAAATTTGACGAGCAGAACGCCTCCGGCGATTCTGCCAACTGCGCCACCATTGTGAATGGCTTTGTCTCCAATGGCGTTGACCTAATCCTGGCCAACGCCACCGCACCGCTGCAGGCCGCCGCACAGGCGACTGCCGACATCCCGGTGCTGGGAACCTCCATCACTGACTACGCCACCGCGCTGGACATCAGCGACTGGACCGGCACTGTCGGCAACAATATTTCCGGCACCTCTGACCTGGCTCCGCTGGACCAGCAGGCAGCCATGATCCAGGAACTCTTCCCGGATGCCAAGAGCGTCGGTCTGCTCTACTGCAGTGCAGAGCCGAACTCCGTCTACCAGTGCGACGTCATTGAAGGCTACCTGACCGAGGAGGGCTACACCGTTGCCCGCTATGCCTTCACCGATACGAACGACGTCACCTCCGTGGCCCAAACTGCCGCCGATAACTCCGACGTCATCTACATCCCCACTGACAACACCGCAGCCTCCAACACCGAGGCCATCGCAAACGTTGTTATCCCCGCCAAGGTCCCCGTTGTGGCCGGTGAGGAAGGCATCTGCTCCGGCTGCGGCGTTGCAACGCTCTCCATCAGCTATTACGACCTCGGCTACGCCACCGGTGAGATGGCTGCCAAGATCCTCGCGGACGGCGCGGACGTCTCCGCGATGCCCGTTGAGTTCGCTCCGAACGTGACTAAGAAGTACAACGCCGCCAACTGCGAGGCGCTGGGCATTACCCCGCCGTCCGACTACGTGGCTATCGGCTGATTGAACGGAACAGCGACTGAAAATCATCATAACAGCGAGGAAGGGGAGATTACTCTCTTTCCCCGCTGTTTTGGTGCTTTACGAAATGAGGATGTTTTTATGGATTTCCTGACCTCTTTGGTAAACTCCATGCCCGGCGCTGTGGCACAGGGCCTCATCTGGGGCATCATGGCCATCGGCGTGTACATTACCTACCGCATCCTGGATGTGGCCGATCTGACCGTTGACGGCTCCCTCGGCACGGGCGGCGCAGTCTGCGTGGTGCTGGTGCTCAACGGCGTGCCTGTGGGCGTCGCCCTTGTGGCGGCCACGCTGGCCGGTATGCTGGCGGGCCTTGTCACGGGTCTGTTCCACACGGCCTGCGGCATCCCGGCAATTCTGGCCGGTATTTTGACCCAGCTGGCGCTGTATTCTGTCAACCTGCGCATCATGGGCACCGGCACGGGCGGCGGCAAGGCAAACCTGCCCATCAGTGTGGACAAGTACAGCCTGCTGGTCTCGGCCCGCTATGTCCGCGCGCTGGCGCTCAACAACCCAATCTTCGTGCTGCTCATCTTCTGCGCGGTCCTGATCGGCGTGCTGTACTGGTTCTTCGGCACGGAGCTTGGCTGCTCGCTGCGCGCTACCGGCGCAAACCAGCACATGGCCCGCGCCCAGGGCATCAACACGAACGCCACCATCGTGCTCGGCCTTATGGTTTCCAACGGCCTTGTGGCGCTGGCGGGCGGTCTGCTGTCCCAGTACCAGGGCTTCTCGGACATCAACATGGGCCGCGGCGCCATCGTCATCGGTCTGGCCGCCGTCATCATCGGTGAGGTCATCTTCGGCAAGATCTTCCGCAACTTTGCGCTCAAGCTGACCGCCGCTGTTATCGGCGCGATCATCTACTACATCGTTATGAACTTCGTGCTGCGCATGGGCCTGTCCACCGATGACCTCAAGCTGCTGACCGCGCTGGTCGTGGCCGTGTTCCTGACCATCCCGTACTGGAAGGGCAAATACTTCACCAAAGTACCCGTGAAAAAGGGAGGCAAGGACAATGCTTGAGATCAAGAATGTATACAAGACCTTCAATGCAGGAACCGTCAATGAGAAGGTCGCCTTGAAGGGACTGGATCTGAGGCTGGAGGACGGCGACTTTGTCACGGTCATCGGCGGCAACGGCGCGGGCAAATCCACGATGCTGAACGCCGTCGCGGGCGTCTGGCCGGTGGATATGGGCAAAATCATTATTGACGGGAAGGATGTGACCCGCCTGTCCGAGCACCAGCGTGCCAAGTACATTGGCCGCGTGTTCCAGGATCCGATGATGGGCACCGCCGCGACGATGCAGATCGACGAGAACCTGGCCCTGGCGGCCCGCCGGGGTCTTGCCCGCACGCTCAAGACCGGCATCACGAAGAAGGAGCACGACGAATACTACGAGCTGCTCAAAACGCTGGATCTGGGGCTGGAAAACCGTATGACCAGCAAGGTCGGCCTGCTCTCCGGAGGTCAGCGCCAGGCTGTCACGCTGCTGATGGCGACCCTCAAAAAGCCCAAGCTCCTGCTGCTGGACGAGCACACCGCCGCCCTTGACCCCAAGACCGCGGCCAAGGTGCTGACGTTGTCCGAGAAGATCGTCGAGGAAAACCACCTGACCACCCTGATGATCACCCACAACATGAAGGATGCCATCAAGTACGGCAACCGCCTGATCATGATGTACGAGGGTCACGTCATCTACGATGTGCGCGGCGAGGAAAAGAAGAACCTGCAGGTCAGCGACCTGCTGCAGCGCTTTGAGCAGGTCAGCGACGGCGAGTTTGCCAACGACAGAATGCTGCTTTCCTGAAATTGAACCCTATTTTACCCGGGATGTCAAATCCCGGGCTTTTTGCTTGTAATAAAATTGTAATACGTGACAATTTTTTGAAAACCATGTTCAAAGCCCGGCAAATATGATATAATCTATACTATGTATACTAGGTGGGTTGTGGCCATGGGTACGCCCGCTTTCGATAATTAAGGAGGTTGCCGTTCCCGATGAGCAGAGAACGTAATGAGGAGAAAAAAGGCCTGAGCCCGACACAGCGCAAAGCGTGTGTGGTGCTGGCGCTGTGCGCGCTGGCCGTTGTGATGAGCATTCTGGCGGCATGGGTGCTGCCGACGAAGCTGGGCCTGTTTGCAGGCGGGAAGGATTCCTACGACCCGGACGCCTACCCGCTGGATACGACGCTGGATTCCATCCTGCCGCAGAGCGCGGCGGATGACGCCTACATTACGGCCAGCGTTTTTGCGGGTGACCAGTACGCCGTGACACTGCAGAAGGACACTCGCATCACGCTGAATCAGTTTGTCGGGCAGGAGGGATTGCAGATTTCCAAGGCGTTGTCCACCTCCTGTGTAAACTTTGCATCGGACGCCAGCAGCTACACGATCCCGCAGGCCATCCCCAAGATGAAGGCCCGCCGCGTCTTTGTGGTGCTGGGCGCGAACGATGTGGACGGCTCGGTCAGTGTGGACTCCTTCATTGCCGACTACAAGCAGTTCCTGCAGAGCATCCGCTCGGCCTACGCCTACTGCGACATCATCGCGGTGGGCATCCCGCCCGTTACCGAGGACAGCACGAACGCTGCCGAGACCCAGACCCGCATTGACCAGTTCAACCAGGCCATTGCGGCGGCCAGCAGCGATCTGGGCTTCAAGTACCTGAACACCGCCGAGGCCCTTAAAAACACCCGCGGCTACGGTGAGGGCACCTACTTTGAATCCAACGGCTTCAGCACCTCCGGCGCGCGCGCCCTGCTGGAGTACGCCAAGAACCACGCCTGCAATACGATGGACAGCCGCCCCGATACCTCGGACATCCCGCAGCGTGCGTCGGCCTCCGCAGGCAGCAACACGCCGGTGCCGACCTCGACGCCGACGAAGTTCACGGCCAGCTATGAGGTCGAGGACAGCGCCAAGGGAACGCTGACCGGCAACGGCCAGACCGGCGTGTCCAGCGTCGAAATTCAGGCCGACTCCGGCACAAGCGTTAACGTCACGGCAGTGGCGGCGGAGGGCTTTGTGTTCTACAAGTGGAGCGACGGCGTCACCACCGCGACCCGCTATGACAATATTACCAAGGACATCTCCGTCAAGGCCATGTTCAACGACGCCCGAGTCGAGCTGACGCTGGACAAGGGCGATACGAAGATCAAGCAGGGCGAGAGCCTGACTGTCAATGCCGCGGTCAAGCTGGGCAACAAGGCCTACGACGCCACGAACGTGCAGTGGTCCATCAACGATGAGATGGAGAAGAACGGCAGCAGCCTGACCTTCAAGCCCGATGCCGCCGGGACCTACACGATCAAGGCAGGCATTGAGATCAACGGCACCTTCTCGACGGCACAGCTGATCGTCACCGTCGAGGCCGAGGCCACCACGATCAACATCAGCGGCACAGGCACGCTGACCGCAGGCCAGAGTACGACGCTGACGGCTACCGTGGAAAACGGCAGCGGCGACACGCTCTGGGGCTGCGAGGAGACCTCCTGGCGCACAACGGGCACGCAGGTGACCTTCACGGCCAATGAGCCCGGCACCTACCACATCCACGCGGCCAACAACGGCGCGGACAGCGTCTTTGTGCTGACTGTCAGCGCCGCGGCCACGCCGGAACCCACCGCCGCGCCCACGCCCGCGCCGACGCCGGAGCCGACCACCGCCGATTCCACACCGCAATAAGCATACGAGGTTACGAAGATGGCAATTTATACCTGCGTCCTGCTGGACGTTGACAATACGCTTTTGGACTTTGACGCCGCAGAGCGCCAGGCCCTGACCGATATAATCGCCGAGTATGAGCTGCCCCACGACGAGGCCGCTTATGATACCTACCACAAGGTCAACCGCGAGCTGTGGGATTCGCTGGCCAAAGGCCAGCTGAACAAGCAGAAGCTGTTCCAGATCCGCTTCTCCCGCTTCATGCAGGCCATGCAGCTGCCCGACAACGGCAAGGGCAAGGCCATGAATGACCGCTATGAGGAGCTGCTGGCGACCCATGCCGACCTGCTGCCCGGCGCACTGACCGCGCTGGAGGAGCTGAGCGAGGTCGCCACGCTGGCTCTCGTCTCGAACGGTGCCATTGCCGTGCAGGAGTCCCGCATTGCGGCCTCCGGCATCGACAGGTACATGGACGGCATTTATATTTCCGAGAAGATCGGCGCGGCCAAGCCCAGCGCCAAGCTGTTTGAGCATGCCTTCCGTGACCTCGGCATCACGAACAAGAGCCGTGTGCTGATGGTCGGCGACGATCTGCTGGCCGACATCAAGGGCGGTCTGAACGCCGGTGTGGATACCTGCTGGTTCAACCCCGGCAATCTTGAAAACAAGTCCGGCATCACGCCCAAATATACGGTGAGCTCCTATGAGGAGCTCTACCGCATCGTGATGGAGCCGGAGGAGCTGGAAAATATCGGCGTGCGCAACCGCCGCCACAGCAACGAAGCCCTGCTGTAAGGCAAGGGCGCACTGCCGCTGCCCGTTTGTCAGGCGGCGGCATCATTTTGGAATTGAGGATGTACCGCTATGTTGTTGGAACTTCAAAACTTAGGCAAGAGCTTCGGCGAACACGAGGTACTGCGTGATGTAAATGCCGGTGTCGAGCGCGGGGACCGTATCGGCATCATCGGTGCCAACGGCACCGGCAAGACGACGCTTTTGCGGATCCTCTGCGGCGAGAGCCTGCCCGACGCCGGAGATGCCGCGTTCGGCACCGGCGTGACCACCGGCTACCTTGAGCAGAACGCCCGGCTGGACCCGTCGCTGGACATCTATGCCACAATGCGGCTGGTCTTTACCCCGGCGCTTGACGCCATGCAGGAGATGGACGTGCTGCAAAAGCAGCTGGCCGCAGACCCGCACAATGCGGAACTGACCGATAAGATCGCCCACTGCACCGCTGTCATCGACGCGATGGACGCTTATAACATGGACACCCAGATCAAAAAGGTGCTCAACGGCATGGGCTTTCCCGCCGACACCTGGACAAAGCTGGCGGGCGTGCTTTCGGGCGGTGAGCAGACCCGGCTGCGTCTGGCACGGCTGCTGCTGGAGCGCCCCGACCTGCTGATCCTGGACGAGCCGACGAACCATCTGGACCTGGAAACGATGGAGTGGCTCGAAAATTATCTGAAAGCCTACCGCGGTGCGGTGCTCGTTGTCAGCCATGACCGCTACTTCCTCGACGCCGTCTGCACCCGCATTTGGGAGCTGCGCGGCAAGAGCATCAAGACCTACCGCGGCAACTACTCGGCCTATCTGCCCCAGCGCGAGGCCGCTGACGAGCGCCAGCAGAAGCTGCATGACGCCGCTGTAGAAAAAGCTGCCAAATTGCAGGACTACGTGGATCGCAATCTTGTGCGCGCCTCCACGACGAAGATGGCCCAGAGCCGCCGCAAGCAGCTGGAAAAGCTCGAAATCGTCGAGGCCCCGACTGCCGAGGCGTGGGAACTGAACTTTCGCTTTGAGTACGACATTGAGCCCTATGACGAGCTGGTCATCATGAAGAATCTGAGCGTCCATATCGGTGAGCGCACCCTCATCGACGCCCTGGACTACGTCGTTCACCGCGGGGACAAGCTCGTCATTGCAGGTCCCAACGGCGCAGGAAAGTCCACGCTTTTGCAGGTGCTGGACGGCAAGCGCCGTCCGTCGGGCGGTATGGTCCGCCTGGGCAGCGGCGCCAAGCCGGGCGTATTCACCCAGCAGCAGGCCCGCCGCGCAGGCCGCGTCATTGACGCCATCTGGAACCAGTACCCGCGCTTTACCGAGCTCGAGGTCCGCAGCCATCTGGCACGCTTCGGCTACCGCGGCGAGGAGGTCTTTAAGGACTGTGCGTCGCTGTCCGGCGGTGAGCTGGCCCGCCTGCGCTTTGCCGAGCTGGCGCTCGAACGCCCGAACCTGATGTTCTTGGACGAGCCGACGAACCACCTGGACATCTACATGCGCGAGAGCCTGACCCAGGCGCTGGCGGCCTACACCGGCACACTGCTGCTCGTCACCCATGACCGCTACCTGATGCAGACGCTGGGCTGCCCGATCATGTACCTGGAGGACGGCAAAGCGACGTTTTACCCGAGCTTTGCCGCCCTGCAAAACCGTGACGCGGGCAAGACCCAGGAGCAGCAAAAGACCGAGGACACTGCCAAAAAGCAGGCATACGGCAAGGAGCAGCGCAAGCGCCGCGCCGAGGTCCGCGCCCGCCTGAAAAAGGTGGAGAGCGAGATCGAGGAGCTGGGTGCGCATATTGTCGAGCTGGAAAATGAGATCAACGACCCCGAGGTCCTGCGCGACCATCTGCTGCTGCGCGACAAATGCGACGAGCTTGACGACACTCGCTTCCACCAGCAGGAGCTCTACGACGAGTGGGAAAAGCTGGCCGAGGAGCAGGAAACTTTTGAAAACGAGGGCGAATGACCTTTTTACCGTTCTGTAACTTGTATTCCTGCCAAAAAGCGCTATACTATAGGTTTAGCAAGCTCACCAGGAAAAAGAGTACAGGAAAGTATGTAAGGCGGGTAGAACACATTGCAGACCACCATTATCGTAGCAACGCATAAACCGTACTGGGTGCCGGATGACCCGATGTACCTTCCGGTACAGATGGGCCATGCCGTCCACCCGGCCTGCGGCTATATCGGCGATGATACCGGCGACAATATCTCGGAGCGCAACGCAAATTTCTGCGAGCTGACGGGCCTGTACTGGGCGGCGCACAACATCGATTCCGATTATATCGGCATCGTGCATTACCGCCGCTATTTTGCCAGCCGCCGCAAAAGCCGCTTTGCGGACAAGAAGTCACGTGTCATCAGCCGCGAGGAGCTCTGCAGCATTCTGGCTACGACGAACGTCGTCCTGCCGAAGGAGCGCCACTATTTTATTGAGACGAACTATACCCAGTATATCCACGCCCATCACAAGCAGGATCTGGAGGTGACCCGCGCCATCATTGCGCGCAAATGCCCCGAGTACCTGCCCGCGTATGACCTGTATATGTCCAAGACCCACGGCCACCACTTCAACATGTTCGTCATGAAGAAGGAACTTTTGCAGCACTACTGCACCTGGCTGTTCGACATTCTGTTTGAGCTTGAGCGGGAGCTGGACATGACGGGCTACACAGTCAATGATCGCCGGGTCTTTGGCTTTGTGAGCGAGCGTCTGCTGGACGCCTGGCTCACCACGAACAACATCAGCTTTGAGGAACTGAGCATCGTTTACATGGAGCACCAGAACTGGCTGCGCAAGGGCACAGCCTTCCTCAAGCGCAAATTCTTCCCGAAAAAAGATGCTTGACGCAAGAAATGTCACGGCCATCGTCGTGACCTACAACCGCCTGCCGCTGCTCAAACAATGCCTGGCCGCCCTGCGTGCCCAGACCGTGCAGGGCTTTACGGTGCTGCTGGTGGACAATGCGTCCACTGACGGCACGGCGGACTATATAAAGACGCTGGCAATGCCGGGGCTGGTCTGCCGCAATCCGGGGGAAAACCTCGGCGGTGCGGGCGGCTTTGCCTACGGCATCCGCGCCGCGGCGGAGCTGGGGTGTGAGGCCGTCTGGATCATGGACGACGACACGCTGCCCGAGCCGGACGCGCTGGCCGCCCTGCTGGCCGCCGATGCCGCCCACGGTGACGGCTGCGGCTGGCTGTCCAGCCGGGCACTCGCCCCGGACGGCACCGACCAGCCGATGAACCTGCAGCGCAAAACGATGTACCGTGATATTGACGGCTTCGACGCGGCGGAGGTTCCCGCCGTGATGGCGAGCTTTGTCTCGCTGTTCCTGCGCACCGAAACTGTGCGGCAGTTCGGCCTGCCGATTGCCGAGTTCTTCATCTGGTCCGACGACTGGGAGTACACCCGCCGCATTTCCCGCGCAAAGCCCTGCTATGTCATCCCGGCCAGCCGGGTCGTGCACGCCATGCAGAACCCCGGCGTCGTGAACATTGCCAGGGATGTGCCCGCCCGCTGGGCACGCTACCGCTATTTTTACCGCAACGATGTGGTGCTCTACCGCCGGGAGGGACTGTCCGGCTGGCTATGGCTGCTGGCCAAGGACAGCTGGCACACCGTACAGGTCCTGCGCGACAGGCAGGGCTGCCGCGCCGAGCGCATAAAAATCATCTGGAAGGGCTTTGCCGCCGGGGTGCGGTTCCGCCCGCAGATACCGTACCTGCCATGAACCTGACAAAACAAATTTGCCATAAAGCTGCGCACTTTGACGCCGTCGCCTTTGACGTGTTTGACACGCTTATAAAACGCGACGTTGCTGTGCCGACAGGACTTTTCCGCCTGATGGGCGACGATTTTTACGCTGCCCGCATCCGGGCCGAGCGTGAGGCCCGCGCCGCCCAAAGCAGGGAGGTAACGCTGGCTGAAATCTACGCCCGCCCCTGCCTTGCCCGCTATGACGCAGCGGCGGAGTGCGCTGCAGAGCTGGCCGCCTGTGCGGCGAACAAGCCCGTGCTGGATGCGGTGCAAACGCTTAAAAAGCAGGGAAAAAAGCTCTACTATATCTCCGATATGTACCTACCGCAGACGCAGATCGACGCGATGCTGCGCCGCTGCGGCTATCCCTGCTTTGACGGCGGCTTTGTCTCCTGTACTTACGGCGTGCAGAAGCGCAGCGGCAGATTGTTCAAGCGCTTTTTGCAGGAAACCGGCCTCACGGCGAAGCAGCTGCTTTTCATCGGTGACAGCTGGCGCGCCGATGTGGCCGGGGCCGCGCTGGCGGGCATCACCGCCTGGCATCTGCCGACGCCGCCTGCACCTGCGGATAACGCTGCGGCTTTTGTGGAGAACCGTCTGCCGCAGCAGCGATCTGACGGTGAGGCTCTCGGCTTTTCCGTGCTGGGACCGCTGGCAGCGGCATTCTGCCAATGGCTGCACGCGCGCCGTGCCGCCCGCCCGGAGGCCCGGCTGTATTTCCTCGCCCGCGATATGTACCTGATGCGGGACGTCTATCACACACTCTACCCGCAGGAGGAGACCGGCTATTTACAGGTCTCCCGCCGCAGCCTGGCTCCGGCGTTTCTGGCGGCGGGGGACTGGGCCGCAGTGCTGACCGCCCTGCCGCGGCAGACTTTGACCGGTGCGCAGATCGCCGAATACTGCGGCACGACCTGCCCGCCGGAGCTGGCGGACAGGCAGTTTGATTTGAAGCAGCCGGACAGGGAAGCGCTGCACGTCTTTTTGCAGCAGCTGCCCCGCCCGGACGCCGCCGACGCGGTCACAGCCTATCTGTCTGCGCAGGGTATCCGCCCCGGCGATTTCCTTGTTGACATCGGCAGCGGCGGTACAACGCAGCTGCTGTTAGAGCGGTTGCTGCAACTTCCGCTGCACGGGCTGCAGCTCTCGGCGGATGACCGGCTGCGCACCCGCTTTGCGCCCGACCAAACGGAAGTATTCCTGTTTGACGGCAAGCCCGCGCCGCGCCTGTATTGGGCGGGTCAGCCGATGCTCGAACGCCTGCTCTCACAGGATGTCGGGGCCACGCTGGGCTACTGCGCGGAGAAGGGGGGCATCGTCCGTGTGCGCACGGCCAGGCAGCCCGCCGAGCCGCGCATTGCACAGATCCAATCCGGCGTGCGCCGCTTTGCCGCCGCCTGGCGGGACAGCGTGCTGAACGGCCAGCCCATCCCACCGCAGCGGGCCATTGCCCCGTTTTTGCGGCTGGTGGAAAGCCCGACAGCTTTACAGCTGGAGCTGCTCGGTGACCTGACGGTTGAGGACGGCGGCACCTATCCGCTGGCCGCGCCGCAGCACACAGCGCACTACCTGACCCACCCGCGGCAGGCAAGGCGTGACTTTGCAGAGGCACGCTGGAAGATCGGCTTTTTGCAGCGTGCCGTACCGCTGCCGCTGCCTTACGGAAAATTATATCTGAAACTGAAAAAATAATGCGAAATGCGGAAAGGAGGTACCCCCCCATGGCCAAGATCAGCGTGATCGTCCCGGCGTACAATGCAAAGACGACCCTGCGCACCGCCGTGGAATCCATCCTTTCCCAGCAGGTGCCGGAGCTCGAGATCATCATCGTCAACGACGGCTCGACGGACGGCACGGACCGGCTCTGCCACGCGCTGGCGAGCGAGTGCCCCTGCATCCACGTCATCAGCCAGAAGAATGCCGGCATCTGCGCGGCCCGCAACCGCGGCATGGAGGTTGCGGGCGGGGAGTACATCACCTTCTGTGACGATGATGACCTGTTCTGGCAGGGAGCGCTGCGCCTGCTTTTGCAGACGGCAGAGGACACCCGCGCCGACCTTGTGCGCGGCGACTATGAGCTGCTGCGCCAGCGCCCGGACGGTACCTTTGCCGAGCAGCCGCACCCTTCCGGAAGCCCCTGCACGATAGCGCTGGGCCGCGGCGGCAGCTACGGTGCTTTTTTGGAGAACAGCGGCCCGCAGTTTGTATGGAACGCTCTCTACCGCCGCACGGCGCTGCTGGGGCTGCGCTTCAATGAGCGGTGCAGCTACGGGCTGGAGGACTTTGTCTTTAACGCCGCAGCCTATCGGCGCGTCGGCAAGGCGGTCTACATCCCACAGGTCGTCTACCGCCATTTTGAGAGTGCGCAGAGCACCTCCTGCGCGCACACGGCGCAGGCACTTTTGGGCCGCATCCGGGCGCTGGAGCCATGGATGGAGGCTGAATTCCACGCCGCCCAGCGCTGGTGCGGCCCGGAGGAGCTGCAGGCCGTCTGGAAGGACCGTCGCGCACAGGCCGTCACCTTTTTGATGCACCAGCTGCGCGACGCACACGCCCCGGGCGTGCTGCGCCGCAAGGCCTGGCGCACGCTGCGGGAGGCCCTGGCCCAGTACCCGGGCAGTCTGCTGGACACCCTGCACGACGCAGGGCACAATAAAAAACAAACAATGGCACTGCTTTTATACCAGATGCGGCTGCAGAAGCTCTACGATCTGCTGCCGGTCAGAGAGGAACAGTTATGAAAACGATTCTTGTTACCGGTGCAGCGGGCTACATTGGCCGCCATGTCGTAAAAAATGCGCTGGACCGCGGCTACCGCGTCATTGCGGCGGATTTTAACTTCAAGGGCGTCGACGAGCGCGCCGAGTTCTGCGATGTGCCGCTGTTCGGCGGTGACGCCGACCTGTACCGCAAGCTGGGCAGCCCGGACGTCTGCATCCATCTGGCTTGGCGCGACGGCTTCCGCCATAATTCCGCCGCCCACATGAAGGACCTGTCCAGCCATGTGACGTTTTTGAACACGCTGATCGACGGCGGCCTGAAGGACCTGAGCGTCATGGGCACGATGCATGAGGTCGGCTACTGGGAGGGTGCTATCAATGAGAGCACGCCCTGCAAGCCGCAGAGCCAGTACGGCATTGCCAAGAACGCCCTGCGCCAGAGCATGATGCTGACGCTGGTGGATTCCCCCTGCAAGCTGCACTGGCTGCGCGCATACTATATCACAGGTGATGAGGTGCACGGCAGCTCGATCTTTGCCAAGATCACCCAGGCCGAGCAGGACGGCAAAAAGACTTTCCCGTTCACGAGCGGCAGCAACCTCTATGACTTCATCGACGTGGACGAACTGGCCAACATGATCGTGGCCGCCAGTGTGCAGGAGGAGATCAACGGCATCATCAATGTCTGCACCGGCAAGCCGATGAGTCTGGCGGACCGCGTGGAGCAGTTCCTGCGCGACAAGAACTACAAGATCAAGCTCGACTACGGCGCGTTCCCGGACCGTCCGTATGACAGCCCGGGCACCTGGGGCGACCCGACAAAAATCAACTGTATTCTGGCAAACGATACCTGCAAGCGTGCATAACATACAAAAAGGAAAAACGCAATGAAACGATTGGGCATCTTTTTCTTCTACGAAAAAAACGGCGACGTGGATGATTTTATCACCTACTACCTTGCCGACCTGAATAAGAACCTGACCGAGCTGGTCGTTGTCTGCAACGGCAAATTGAGCGAGCAGGGCCGCGCGGCCTTCTCGCAGTTTACCGACAACATCATCGTGCGTGAGAACAAGGGTCTTGACGTCTGGGCGTACAAGACTGCGCTGGATTCCTACGGCTGGGCGAAGCTCTCGGAATTTGACGAGATCGTCATGACGAACTCCACCCTGATGGGTCCTGTGCGCCCGCTGAAAGAGATGTTCGACGCCATGTGGGAGAATCAGGACCTCGATTTCTGGGGTCTGTCCATCCACCACGGTGCCAAGTCGAACCCCTTCAAGGGCAAACACCTGTATAACTATCTGCCCGTACACATCCAGTCTCACTTCATCGTTTACCGTCGGCGCTTTGTGCAGAATCACGAATTGCAAACCTACTGGGACAACATGCCGATGATCGAGAGCTACACCGACTCGGTGCAGCGATACGAGGCTGTGTTCACCAAGCAGTTTGAGGATAAGGGCTTCAAGTGGGATGTCTATGTGAAAACCGACGACCTGAAGGACTTCACAGACTATCCGCTGCTCGTCTGCCCGACGCTTTTATTGCGGGAGAAAAAATGCCCGCTGTTCAAGCGCCGCAGCTTTATGCACGAGCTGGAGGCCTATCTCAACGACACGGCAGGTGAGCCGGTGCAGGAGCTGTACGACTATCTGCGGGACGAGACGGACTATCCGATGGACCTCATCTGGAAGAACATGATCCGCACGATGCACCCGCACGATTTTACCCGCAATCTCGCGCTGACCCGCATCATCGAGCCGACGGTGTTGGACGAGGCAACGGCACAGAGCATCCGCCAAAACCGCCGCATTGCGCTGGCCATGCACCTGTATTTCATGGATATGCTGGATTCCAGCAAGGCGTTTGCGGCAAAGTTCCCGCCAGAGACGGATATCTTCATCTCGACGAGCAGTGCTGATAAGAAGCCGCAGATCGAGGCCGCCTTTGCGGACCTGAACGTCCGCAGCGTCACCGTGACCGTGGTGGAGAACCAGGGACGCGACGTCGGCGCCTTCCTCTGTGACCTGGCCCCGCAGCTGCGGGACTATGACTACGCCTGCTTCATGCACGACAAAAAAGCCATCCAGACCCGCCCCGGCAGCGTCGGCGCGAGCTTTGGCTATGTCTGCAATGAGAGTGTCTGCAAAAACGCTGCTCATGTGCTGAATGTGCTGTGCGAGTTTGAGAAGGACCCGTACCTCGGCATTCTCTGCCCGCCGTACCCGACGCACGGACTTTACTTCATGAATATGTGCTCCGGCGGCTGGGGTCCGAACTTTGAGAACACGAAAAAGCTGATGAAAGACCTTGGCATCGATGTGCCTGTTTCCGGTGAAAAATCGCCCATTGCGCCCTACGGCAGTGTGTTCTGGTTCCGCCCCAAGGCACTGGCACCGCTGTTTGACCACGGCTGGCAGCACTCGGACTTCCCGCCCGAGCCGCTGCCCCAGGACGGCACGATCAGCCATGCCATTGAGCGCATCTATCCGTTTGTGGCCCAGAGCGCTGGCTACTACCCGGCAGTGGTCATGAGCAAGAGCTACGCCGTGACCCACAACGATACGATGCAGGCCTACGCGGGCGGCGTGATCCGCCCGCTGGCCCGCGTGTTTGACTGCACGACCTTCTATGGTGCGGTCAGCTCGGCCACCGGCTTTGCCTACAAAAAGCACCACCTGTTCAGCCACTACGGCCCGTACTCCGACAGCCGCCGCCGTCACGCGCGCAACTGGCTGCGGGACAATCTGCCCGCAGGCTCCTACAAGGTCATCATCAACACCAAGCGCGCTATCTTTGGCCCCCACGAAGGCCCCTATGAGGACTGACAACGCATGAAACGACTGGTCATCTACTTCCACTATGACCCGGCAGGCTGCATCGATACGCCCTGCCGCATTGCCGTACAGGCTGTGCAGAAATACGGCAGGGTCGTATTCGTCACCAACGGCACGCTTGCCCCGGCGGACCGCGTCTGGGTGCGCCAGTCCGGTGCGGGTCGCATCGAACGGGAAAACGTCGGTTTCGACGTCGGCGCATACAGGGAGGCTCTGCTGACTCTGGGCCGGGAGAAGCTGGCCGAGTATGAGGAGATCGTCCTGATGAACTACACGCTGGCCGGGCCGGTCTGCTCACTGGCGGCGATGTTCACCGCGATGGACGCCCGCCCGGAGCTGGACTTCTGGGGGCTGACCCGCCACTACGCCATGCAGAGCCGCCGCTTTGGCGGCGCAGTGCCCGAGCATCTGCAATCCCATTTTATTGCGGTGCGCCCGCGGCTGTTCAACAGTGATGATTTCTGGAACTACTGGCAGGAAATGGCACTGCCGACCAGCTACGAGAAGTCTATCATCCGCCACGAAACGCGGTTCACGCCGTATTTTGCCGCCAGGGGCTATGCCTGGGATACCTACGTGCAGACGGACGACCTGAAACCGGTTTTTGTAAACCCCATTATGGCCTGCCCGCGGGAGCTGCTGGCAAACCGCGGCTGCCCGTTTTTCAAACGGCGCAGCCTGTTCACGCCCTATGCGGATGAACTGCGCCGCACGGACGGCCTCGCCGCGCGGGAGCTATGCGACTATGTGACGGCCTATACGAATTTTCCGCTGGAGCTGCTGCTGGTCTCGCTGTTAAAAACACAGCCGCTTTCAGCCCTTGCCCAAAACCTGCACTGGTGCTATCCTGTCGGCGCACCGACAGGGGAAACGCCCGACCTGAACGAGCCGGACCTGCGGCTGTTTCATTACGAACAGCCCGCCGCGGACCCCGTGACCGACTGGTATAACCGGCAGGCAGCCGCCAACGCGGACACACTGCTGGCAGAAGCTGCTGCTTTGTTTGAAAAAAATCCGATGCTTGGCGTGTTAAGCCCCTCTCTGCCGCTGTGGCAGGGCTGCACCGCCGCCCGCCGTGCCGCCTGGATACGGGAGAAGGACGCACTGGCACAGGAGGTATCCGTGCCCGTCGGCAGTGACCCGCCGCCCGCGCCCAACTGCGGCTGGGTGCTTGTGCGGGAGTCTGCCTTCCCGGACGGCATCCCAGCCTGCACAAGCCAGCGTGACGCCTGGAAGCTGGCCCTGACCGCCCAGAAAAACGGTGCCTATACCGCCGCCTTTGAGCCGCTGACCCGGTCCGCGGCGCGGGCGGATATCTTAAATGAGTATGAGACCGCCGCCGCTCAGCCTGCCGCTGTAGCCAAGCAGCTGGGGCGGCTCGTCAAGCACAGACTGCAAAAGTAAAAGGGGAGACCACCCATCAAAAAGCAACGCCTGTTTTATCTTGATCTTGTCCGTGCCGCAGCGCTGATCTGCATCTTGATCGTGCATTTCAACGCGACGGTCACGGGGTATTTTACACTGCCGCACAAGCTCTTTACCAGCACGCTTCCGCTGGGCATTTATCTGGGAGATTTCGGCTCCTCGCTGTTTTTCATTGTGTCCGGCGCATCGCTGGCGCTGACCGTCCCGGCGGAGCAGAACCCAGCGCAGTTTTACAAAAGGCGCGCGAGGGCTGTCTACCCGCTGTTCTGGCTCGCGTGGTTCGTAGTGTTCAGCTATCGGTTTGTGGCGCACCCCGGCAGCTTCGGCGGGGCCAGGACCGTCACGCTGGTGCTGACGCTTCTGGGGCTCGACAACTTTGCCGTCGCCGCGGGCTGGGTCGGAACAGACTTTGCCTGTGTGGGCGAGTGGTTCCTCGGCAGCATCCTGTTTTTATACCTGCTGTTCCCGCTTTTGCAGCGGGGGCTGCGCAAAAGGCCGTGGCTGACCTGGGCGCTGACGCTGGCGGTCTGTATCCCGGTGCACCTGCTGGGCTGGGACGCGCGGCTTGTGGCCGTGCATATCCCGGAATTTCTGTTCGGCATGACGTTTTTAACGCTCGCCGGACGCACACGGTATATTCTGGCCCCGCTGCTGCTGGCGGGGGCCGTGCTGGCACAGCTCTGGGACGGTAAGATCACCTGCGCGCTGGCCGGTGCCGGGGTGTTCATCCTGCTGGCGCTGGCGGCCCCGCTGCTGGACCGCCCGTGGCCCCGCGCGGTGGGCGCACAGCTTGCCAAAATATCCTACGCGGTGTTCCTTGTGCATCACGTTCTGATCCAGGAGTTGGCCGCGCACTTTGATCTGGCGGTGCTGTCCCGCCGGGACACGGCGTTTTTGTTTGTCGTCTATCTGGCCGCAACATTTGCCGCGGCGCACGCGCTGCTCTGGCTGCAAAGGACGCTGCGCACCGGCCTTGCCGCCCTGCGCCCCCAAATATAAAACTCTGCCCGCTGTTTCCACAAAAACAGCGGGTATTTTTTTAACATTGTGCGCCCGCGCCCTCTGTACAAAAACGGGCGGGTACGGTATAATAGAAAATAATGTTTGAAACTAGGAAAGGGGCGTTCCACTGTGTCCGAATTCTCTGTTTCCCTTGCAAAATTGGCTGAGGAAGCCAACCTGACGATTGCCTACACCCCCTGTGAGCTGGATAAAATTCAGGTCACAGCCACCGAGGTCTACCGTCCGGGCATCCTGCTGGCCGGTTACTACGAAAACTTTGACAGCAAACGCATCCAGATCATCGGCCTGACCGAGATGTCCTATCTGGATGAGCTGTCCACCTCACTGCGCAACACCCATCTGGAAAAGCTGTTCTCCTTCCAGCCGCCGGCTATCGTGCTGACTCGCGGCATGCAGCCGCTTTCCGAAATGATGCAGTTTGCCAAGCAGTACGGTGTACCGATCCTGATGTCCACCGAGATGACGTCCGCCCTGATGGGGCAGCTCATCACGACCCTGAACACCGAGCTGGCCCCCCGCATTACCCGCCACGGCGTGCTTGTCGAGGTCTACGGCGAGGGCATCCTGATTCTGGGCGATTCCGGTGTCGGCAAGAGCGAGACGGCTATTGAGCTCGTCAAGCGCGGCCACCGCCTGATCGCTGATGATGCGGTTGAGCTGCGCCGGGTATCCTACCGCAAAATTTTGGGCACCGCGCCCGCCAACATCCGCCACTTTATTGAGCTGCGCGGCATCGGCATTATCAACGTGGCGCGGGTGTTCGGCATCGGCTCGGTCCGCTCGAGCGTCGAGGTCGAGATGGTCGTCCAACTCGAGCCCTGGGACCGCACCAAGAACTATGACCGCACGGGCCTGGAGACGGAGTATTACGACATCCTAGGTGTCAAGGTGCCCAGCATGCTCATTCCTGTTATGCCGGGCCGTAACCTGGCCGTCATTCTGGAAACGGCTGCCATCAACAACCGCCAGAAGGAGATGGGCTACAACGCCGCCAAGGAGCTGCTGACCCAGCTGGGCCTGGCAGACGACATTACAAAATAAAAGAGGTTTTTCCGTTCCATGCAGATGATCGCAGACCTGCACACGCATACCCTGTGCGCAACGCACGCATACAATACTTTTACAGAAATGGCCGCAGCCGCTAAGGAGATCGGCTACTGCGCGCTGGCTGTGACCGACCATGCGCCCGCCATGCCGGATTCACCCCACGCCTGGCACTTCCAGAACTGGAGCGCGATGCCCCGGGAAATCGGCGGTGTCGTCATGCTCTACGGAGCGGAGGCCAACGTCATGGACACCAAGGGCGGGCTGGACCTTTCGGAAAGCCAGCTCAAAGCGCAGGATTGGGTCGTCGCATCCATCCATAGCTCCTGCGTGCCGGGTCTGCTGACCCGCAGGGAAGCTAACCGCCTCTGGCTGGCTGTGGCCGAGAACCCCTATGTCGACATCATCGGTCACTCCGAGCAGGAAAACTACCGCTATGACTACGACCTTGTCACGAAGGCATTTGCCCGAAATCACAAGGTCGTGGAGCTGAACGGCAACTCGTTCAACGTCCGCAGGGACGGCATCCCCAATATGCGCGCCCTGCTGCGGGCCTGCCTTGCCAACGGCTGTCATATTTCAGTGGACAGTGATGCCCACAGCACCCACCAGCTGCAGCACGGCCTGACGGCCCTCTACGCCATGCTGGAGGAAATGCAGTTCCCGCAGGAGCTGATCGTGAACGCGACGCGGGAAAATCTGGTACAGGAATTACAACTGCACGGCAAGCCCTGTGCAGAAGAAGTAGGAGGAATTTTGTTATGAGCAAATACACGATTGGTATCGACCTGGGCGGCACCACAATGACCGCCGGTATTGTCAACGAAAATTATGAGATCGTCGGCAAGCTGACCTGGGCCACCCGTCTGCCGCGCCCGGCGGAGGATCTGGAAAAGGCACTGGCCGACCTGTGCCGCACCGTGGCCCGGGATAATAAGGTCGATTTTGCCGACATCAAATATGTCGGCATCGGCACGCCCGGCAGCGTGAACTTTACCACCGGCTTCGTAGGCTTCAACACGAACTTCGGCTATTACGACTGGAACCTCGGCCCTGACCTTGAGGCCCTGCTCGGCTGCAAGGTCTATGTCGAGAACGACGCCAACGCCGCCGCCTACGGCGAGTACATTGCGGGCGGTGCAAAGGGGTACAACGATGCAGTCGTTATTACTTTGGGCACCGGCATCGGCAGCGGCATTATCCTGGGCGGCAAGATTTTGCGCGGCTTCAACTTCGCCGCCGGTGAAATGGGTCACAACGTCATTGTCAAGGACGGCATCCAGTGCACCTGCGGACGCAGGGGCTGCTGGGAGCGCTACGCCTCCGCCAGCGCGCTGACCCGCGAGACGAAGGCCGCCATGCAGGCCGACAAGAACACCATTATGTGGAAGATGACCCAGGACATCGACCACGTCAACGCCAAGCTGGCCTTTGATGCCGCTGCCAAGGGCGACGAGACCGCCCGGAAGGTCATCGACAGCTGGATCGAGTATGTCGGCGTCGGCATCGCCAACGTCATCAACACGTTCGAGCCGGAGGTCATCTGCATCGGCGGCGGTGTGTCCAACCAGGGCGAGGTCCTGCTGGCCCCTGTCCGCGCCTATGCGGAGAACGAGACCCGGAACATCACCACCGGCAAGTTCCCGGTCATCTGCGCCTGCCAGCTGCACAACGATGCAGGTGTGATCGGCGCTGCCGCACTGGGCAGTTCTATTTGATAAAACGCTGATACTACGGAGGTTTCCATGCAGGAACAGACGATCACGGCTCTGTGCGCGGCGCTGACGGCACAGCAGCTGCCATTTGCGCAGGGGGAGCCGCTAGCCCCCCACACGACGTTTAAGATCGGCGGCCCGGCAGCCTTTTGGTGTACGCCCCGGGACGCAAAGCAGCTGCGCCGCACCCTGCAGCTCTGCCGGGAAAACGGTGTCCGCGTCTACCTGCTCGGCAACGGCTCGAACACACTGTTTGACGATACCGGGTTTGACGGCGCGGTCATTGATATGCGCGGCCTGTCCGGGATGGAAAACTCCGGCCTTGATACGGACGCGGTGCGCATCACCGCCGGGGCCGGGCAGACGCTGGGGCGGCTGTGCAGCAAGGCGCAGACGCTGGGCCTGACGGGTCTGGAATTTGCCTGCGGTATCCCCGGTACGGTGGGCGGTGCGGTCTATATGAACGCCGGTGCCTACGGCAATGAGCTGAAGGACGTGCTGGAGAGCGTGACCTTCCTTGACAGTGATTTGCAGCTGCGCACACTGCCTGCGGCAGACCTGGCCATGGGCTACCGCACGAGCATTTTTGAGCAGAACCCCGACTGGTGCATCCTGTCGGCCACGGTGGTGCTGCACCGCGGTGACGGAGCCGCTGTGCTGGCCCGTATGCAGGAGCTGCTGGGCAAGCGCAGGGAAAAGCAGCCCCTTGAATGGCCGAGCGCCGGCAGCACCTTCAAGCGGCCCCAGGGCGCGTTTGCGGGCAAGCTGATCGAGGATTGCGGCCTGCGAGGCTTTACCGTGGGCGGCGCACAGATCAGTGAAAAGCACTGCGGCTTTGTCATCAACCGCGGCGGCGCGACCTGCGCCGACGTGGTCGCACTGACCGAGCAGGTCCGGCAGATTGTTGAGGCCAGGACCGGCTTTGTGCTGGAACGCGAAATTCGTGTGGTAAAATAAGAGAGCGGTGGGGAAGATGAATTTTCTGATCGTGACCGGCCTTTCCGGTGCGGGCAAGTCAATGGCTGTCAACGCGCTGGAGGACATCGGCTTTTTCTGCATTGACAACATCCCGGTGGCGCTGCTGCCTCGTATCGTGGACTTCGCCCTGCAGGGCGAAAACCAGCTGAACCGCGTCGCCGTCGTCATGGACGTGCGCGGCGTGCGCAGCATTGAAAAGCTGCAGGAGGCGCTGGCCGACCTCGATGAAAAGAAGATCGACTACGATATTCTTTTCCTGGATGCCAACGATGCCGCCATTCAGCGCCGCTACAAGGAGACGCGCCGCCAGCACCCGCTGGCCGCCGCCGAGAAAATTCCCATCACCGAGGCCATCGCGCGGGAACGCCGCCTTCTGCAGCCGCTGCGCGATAAGGCAAAATATGTCATTGACACGTCGCTGCTCTCGGCGGCGCAGAACCGGGAGCGGGTGTGCAGCCTGTTCCTGGACAAGGGCGAAAGCCCGATGGAGCTGATGGTCGTATCCTTCGGCTTCAAGTACGGGCTGCCGCAGGAGGCAGATCTCGTGCTCGATGTGCGCTGCCTGCCGAACCCCTTCTATGTGCCGGAGCTCAAGCACAAGACCGGTCTGGATCAGGAGGTCGTTGACTACGTCATGGCCTCCGAGGAGTCGCAGGAGCTGCTGCACCGCTATGAGTATATGCTCGAATACGCGCTGCCTCTCTACGTGAAGGAGGGCAAGAGCCAGCTGATGATCGCGGTGGGCTGCACTGGCGGCAAGCACCGCTCCATCACCTTTGCGCGTAAGATCGGTGAATTTTGCAAGAAGCTCGGCTACGCACCCAGCGTACAGCACCGCGACGTGAACCGAAGTCTATAATAAGGGAGAACACCGCCTTGAGCTTTTCTCAAGAAGTGAAAAACGAAATACTGCGCCGCAAAATTTCAAAGCCCTGCTGCAACATGGCCGCCGCGTATGCGGTGGCCTGTTTTGGCAAATACTTTGATGACCGCGGCGTTGTTCTGCAAACCGAAAATGAGGGCGTGGCCCATTTTGCCCAAAAGCTCTACCGCCGCTGCGGTGTGCAGGGGACGGTCATCAGCAAGGAGCGCCCCACCGGCCCCGTGTATGAGTTCAGCGTGAAGGACCCTGACGAGGTCGCCAAAATGCTGGCGCTCTTTGGCCACACCGGCAAGGAGCCGACCCTGCGCATCCGCCCGGAAAACTTCAAATGCCAAAACTGTATGCAGGCGTTCATCGCCACGGCGTTTCTGTGCTGCGGCACGATGACAGACCCCGAAAAGAGCTATAATCTGGAGTTCCTCTCCACGCGGCATTACCTTTCCCAACAGCTGGAGGCCATGCTGGCGGAGCATAACTTCCACCCGCACCGCGCACTGCGCAAGGGTGCGAACACGATCTACATCAAGGCGGCGGATCATATCGAGGACCTGCTGACCTTTATGGGCGCGGGCGGCGCGGCCATGCGTATCATGGACCAGCGCATGTATAATGAAATGCGCAACAAGACGAACCGCCTTTCCAACTGCGAGACGGCCAACATCAGCAAAAGCGTGAATGCCGCCGTGCAGGTGCAGCTGGCGATTGAAAAGCTGCAGGCGGCGGGGGCGCTGAACACCCTGCCCGAGACCCTGCGCCACACCGCCAGGCTGCGGATGCAGTATCCAGACCTGCCGTTGGCCAAGCTGGCGCAGAAGTTTGACCCGCCGGTCAGCAAGGCCGGGCTTTCCCACCGCATGAAGAAGATCCAGGAGGCCGCCGCCCGTCTGGATGCTGCCCCGGAGCCTACCGAAAAGGAAGCAACGAATGCCTGAAACGACCCAAAGACAATTTACCCACCTGCATGTGCATACCGAGTACAGCCTGCTGGACGGTGCCTGCCGCATTGACCGGATGTTTGACCGACTGAAGGCGATGGGGCAGACGGCGTGTGCCATCACGGATCACGGCGTCATGTATGGCTGTGTGGCGTTTTTTGACGCCGCCAAGGCCGCAGGCATCAAGCCGATCATCGGCTGTGAGGTCTATGTGGCGACCCGCACCCGGTTTGACAAGGTCAACCGCATCGACGGCAACAACCACCTGATTTTGCTGTGCAAAAATGAGACAGGCTACAAGAACCTTATCAAGATGGTCTCCGCCGGCTTTACCGAGGGCTTTTACTCAAAGCCTCGCATCGACAAGCAGTTGCTGGAAAAATACCACGACGGCCTGATCTGCCTGTCTGCCTGCCTCGCGGGCGAGATCCCCAAGGCACTGCTGGCGGGGGACTACGACCGTGCCAGGCAGACGGCCCTGTGGTACCGTGACCTGTTTGGTGCGGAAAACTACTATATCGAATTGCAGGACCACGGCCTTGAGGAGGATCAGGCCGTGCTGCCGCAGCTCATCCGCTTAGCGCGTGAGACCGGCATCCCGATGGTCGCAACGAACGACGCCCACTACATCACGAAAGAGGACGCCAAGATGCAGAGCATTCTGCTGTGCATCCAGACCGGCAAGACCATCAACGATGTGGACCGCATGGAGTTCCAGACCGACGAGTTCTACCTGAAATCCACCGACGAGATGTACGACCTGTTCTCGATGGTGCCGGAGGCCTGCGAGAACACGAATAAAATTGCCGAGCAGTGCAATTTCGAGTTCACCTTTGGCGAGACAAAGCTGCCGTACTTCAAGGCCCCGGACGGCATGGAGAACCAGGAATACTTTGAAAAGCTCTGCTGGGACGGCCTCGAGCGCCGCTATCCCGGCAGGGTCACGGACGCTTTGAAGGAGCGCCTGACCTATGAGATCAATGTCGTTAAGACGATGGGCTACACGAACTACTACCTTATCGTCTACGACTTTATCAACTACGCCAAAAGCCACGACATCCCCGTCGGACCGGGCCGTGGTTCCGGCGCGGGCAGTCTGGCGGCCTACTGCGTCGGCATCACCGACATAGACCCCATCCGGTACAATCTGATTTTTGAACGCTTCCTGAACCCCGAGCGCGTCTCAATGCCCGACTTTGACGTTGACTTCTGCTACGAGCGCCGTCAGGAGGTCATTGACTACGTCAACGAGAAGTATGGCCGCGACCATGTGGCCCAGATCGTGACATTCGGTACAATGGCCGCCCGCGCCGCCGTGCGCGATGTGGGCCGCGTTATGGGCATGAGCTATCAGGACGTGGACCGTGTGGCAAAGCTCATCCCCACAGACCTGAAAATGACGCTGAAAAAGGCACTGGAGGTCAGCCCCGACTTAAAGACGCTGTACGACGCCGACAATCAGGTACATGAGCTGATCGACACCTCGCTGAAGGTCGAGGGCATGCCGCGCCACGCCTCCACCCATGCGGCGGGCGTCGTCATCACCCGTGACCCCGCTACCGAGTATGTGCCGCTGTCCACCAACGACGGCCTGCCCGTGACCCAGTTCAACATGGTGGAGATCGAGCGTCTGGGTCTTTTGAAAATGGATTTTCTGGGTCTGCGCACGCTGACGGTAATCCATGATACCGAGCTGGCCGTGCGCCGCAAGGACCCGGATTTCCGCATTGCGAACCTCGACTATGACGATCCCGACACCTACGCGATGCTGGCAAAGGGCGAGACCGAGGGTATCTTCCAGCTTGAATCCACGGGCATGACGCAGGTGCTTGTCGGCATGCGCCCGAAAAACCTCGAGGACATTATCGCACTGATCTCGCTCTACCGCCCCGGCCCGATGGACTCCATTCCGACCTATCTGCGCAACCGCAAGGACCCGTCCCATGTGACCTATAAGACGCCGCAGATGGCGCACATCGTCGATGTCACGAACGGCGTTGTCATCTATCAGGAGCAGGTCATGCAGATCTGCCGCGAGCTGGCCGGCTTCAGCTTCGGCCAGGCTGATAACGTCCGCCGCGCCATGAGTAAAAAGAAACTCAAGGTTATGGAGGCAGAGCGTGAGCACTTCGTCCACGGCTGCAAGGAACCGGGCAAGGAGTGCGCGGGCTGTGTTGCCAACGGCGTGCCGGAAAATATTGCCAACGAAATTTACGACGATATGATCAGCTTTGCGTCGTATGCGTTCAACAAATCCCACGCCGCCTGCTACGCCTACGTGGCGTTCCAGACTGCGTATTTGAAATGCCACTACCCGCATGAGTTCATGGCGGCGCTGCTGACGAGCGTGCTCGACAACACATCCAAGGTCATTGAGTACACGACGGAGTGCCAGCGCTTGGGGATAAAGGTCCAACAGCCTGACATCAACGTGTCGCGCGGCGGCTTCACAGCGGACGGCGAGCGGATCCGCTTTGGCCTGAACGCTGTCAAGAGCGTGGGCCGCGATCTGATCGAGGCCGTCATTAAGGAGCGTGCCGAGCGCCCCTATAGCAGCCTCTATGACTTCTGCAAGCGGCTGCACGGCACGGGTCTCAACCGCCGCGCACTGGAGAACCTCGTCAAAGCCGGTGCATTCGATACTCTGGAGCCGACCCGCCACGGTATGCTCGAGAGCGTCGAGGGTATTCTGAAAAGTGTCGAGACCGACGCCCGCCAGAATCTGGACGGCCAGATGGACCTGTTCGGCCTGATGGGCGGAGTGGAGAACGAGAAACCAGCAAACGACTATAAGGTCCCGAACCTGACGGAATATTCCGTCTCTGATTTGCTGAAAATGGAGAAGGAGGTCTCCGGCCTCTACCTGTCCGGCCATCCGCTGGACGCCTACCGTGCCCAGATCGCGCAGGTTTCCACCTGCACGATTGCTCAGCTGCTGGGCGAGGACGCAAAGCAGTTTGACAACCAGACGGTGACGCTTGTCTGCACAATCGTCAAAAACAAGATCATGACCACCAAGTCCAACACGCTGATGGCCTTTACCACCGTCGAGGACCTGACCGGCAGCATGGAGCTGCTGGTGTTCCCGCGCATCCTGGCCGAGTGCCGCGCGGCCTTGCAGGAAAACGCCGTTGTGGTCGCCAATGGCCGCGTCTCCGTCAAGGAGGACGAGGCCGCCCGCCTGATCGTCGAGGGCGTGCAGCCCATCGAGACCTACGACCCCGGTAAAAACTTTGGCGTGAACCGCGTGGAGCGCGTCAAGCGTGAGACAAGCGGGGGAGGGGCCGCCGGGTATTTCCTGACCGTACCCTCCCGCGACAGTGCGCAGATGCACAAGGTAGAAAACCTGCTTTGCAACATTTTCGACGGGGGCACGGTGCGGGTGTATTTCCGCTTCCAAGATACCGGCAGGGCCATGCTGGCGCGGCACATGGCGGTAAAGGATGACCCGCTTCTGCGCGCCGAATTGGAGCGCATTTTGGGCAAGGAATGTGTAAAAGTTCAGGATGTTGAACACTCTGCAAAATAAATCCATACGTTTTGCGCGATTTATCCATAATTTCGGGGCGCAAAGTGTGGTATAATGTGTATGGTCGCGAGATTGTTAAAAATTTATTGTAACGTGATGACCACGCCTGAATAAATCGTAATGGTTCAGGCGGGTCCATAGTTCCCGAAATAGGAGGGGCTCGCTTTATGGCTAAGGAAATCAAAACGATCGGTGTGCTCACCAGCGGCGGTGACGCACCTGGCATGAACGCTGCTGTGCGTGCCATTGTTCGTGCAGGCATCAGCAAGGGCTACCGCATGATGGGCATCCAGCGTGGTTACAACGGCCTGATCAACGGCGAAGTTTATGAAATGAACGTCCGCAGCGTATCGGAGATCATCCACCGCGGCGGTACGATTCTGTATACCGCGCGCTGCCTGGAGTTCAAGACGAAGGAAGGCCAGGCCAAGGGTCTTGCCCGCTGCAAGGAGCTGGGCATCGACGCACTGGTCGTCATCGGCGGCGACGGCTCCTTCATGGGCGCCCGTGCGCTGGCCAACCAGGGCATTCCCTGCATCGGCCTGCCCGGCACCATCGATAACGACATCGCCTGCAGCGAATACACCATCGGCTACGATACGGCTATGAATACCGCTGTCGAGGCCATCGATAAGCTGCGCGACACCACCCAGAGCCATGACCGTTGCTCTGTCGTTGAGGTCATGGGCCATCATGCCGGTTATATTGCCCTGAACGTCGGTATCGCTACCGGCGCTGTGGCTGTCCTGCTGCCTGAGATCCCGTTCGATTTTGAGCGCGATATTCTCGAGCGTATGCGCCAGACCCAGGTCACGGGCAAGAAGCACTTCATTATCATCGTGTCCGAGGGTGTTGTCGGTGCGCAGGAGCTGGCCAACCAGATCCAGGCGGCCACCGGCGTTGACTCTCGTGCAACCGTTCTGGGCCACATCCAGCGCGGCGGCTCCCCGACGGTCCGTGACCGCGTGAACGCCTCGCTGATGGGCTACCACGCCATTGACCTGCTGGACAAGGGCATCTACAACCGTGTTGTTGCCGTTTCCGGCGACAAGATCGTTGACTACGATGTCAACGTTGCACTGTCCATGCACAAGACGATTGACCGCGATATGATCGAGATCGCTAAAGCAATCTCCATCTAAAAGTATAGCTTGCAGGGCCGCATTCCGCAGGGAATGCGGCCTTTTGGCATTGTGAAACTTTTTATTTTATAAGATTTTTGCAAAAACCTGTTGACATTTGAAAAAAGGTTTGCTATAATAGCAAACGTCGTCAGGAGCGAACGCATCGAGGCGACGCCAGCTATGGGGGATTAGCTCAGCTGGGAGAGCGCTTGCATGGCATGCAAGAGGTCACCGGTTCGATCCCGGTATTCTCCACCACAAAGACCTGTCAGAAAATTCTGGCAGGTCTTTTTTTACATATTCGATTATTAGCGCACCCTGCATGCAAAGAACCCATCCGCTTTGTCACACGCCGCGTAAAACACCTCGCCATGCTGGCCGATGCCCTGCGCGTGGAGCCGGGCGTCCAGCCAGCGCTCGTCTCGGCCTGCAGCCTTTAAATTGTCCTGCATGAGGTGGCCGTCTATAATCAGGTCATACCAGGTGCTGGCGGCGTCCGGGTGCAGCTGCATATCGTCGGGCGTCAGGGGACGGCTACAGCTTTTGGGCAGAAAGCTGATCTGGCCGTTTGTCTCTAAAATTGCCGTTTCTATTTCGTTCGGGTCAAAGTACCCGGCCACGCGGGCCTGACCCAGGAACTCGTTCACGTCGATGGCAGCGCGCTGCAGGCTGCTTTTCAGGATAACACCGTCGTCCATCAAAATCAGGCTGCGTCCGCTCCAAAAGCTGCGCATAGTGTTGCTCTTGCAGGCAGTGTAGTGCACGAACCACGTCACCAGCCCATAGACCACAAGCGCAGAGAAGGGCCGCCACCACTGCTCAAGATTCGTCGCCAGCTCTGCGCCGATGGAACCCACCGTGACGGCGTTCAGGTAGTCGAACGGGCTCATCTGCGCAATCTGCCGCTTGCCGCCCGCGCGGGTGAAAATAAACATCGCGGCCAGCGACAGCAGGCTCGTCAGCACGACCTGCCCGACCTCCGGAAAAACGTCAGTCATAAAAAACACTCCTCTCTGCGTTAGCTTTTGCGCAGTTATGACCTTTTATGCGGAAAAATCAGTTGACAAGCGGCGCAAAACGGCATATAATAAGCCTGTAAAAAGGAAAATAGCGATGAAAGGGCCAATGCCGTCCGTTCCGCCCCTCAGAGAGAAAGCCGTTTGGTGCAAGGCTTTCACGCGGAAGCACGGCAGAGCCACCCCGGAGCTTTCGGCGCAGAGCCGAGCGTACCTGCGGCGTTAACGCAGACACAAAGCGGCAGTGCTGTTGTATTATATTCTTGCGGCGCTGCAAACCGGGTGGTACCACGGAAGCATAACAGCCTTCGTCCCTGTATTGGGGCGTGGGCTGTAATTTTTTGTGGCGGACCCTGCATCGCAATTTTATGGATTGGAGAACAACACCTATGCAATGGACCGGATTGAACGAGCTTCGCGAAAAGTACCTGCATTATTTTGAGACGAAGGGTCACCTGCGCCTCGGCAGCTTCCCGCTGGTTCCGAAGGATGACCCCAGCCTGCTGCTGATCAACAGCGGCATGGCCCCCATGAAGAAATGGTTCCTCGGCCAGGAGGAGCCGCCGCGGCATCGCGTGACCACCTGCCAGAAGTGCATCCGCACCCCGGATATTGAGCGCGTCGGCATCACGGCCCGCCATGGCTGCTTCTTTGAGATGCTGGGCAACTTCAGCTTCCAGGATTACTTCAAGAAGGAAGTCATTCCCTGGGCGTGGGAGTTCCTGACCAAGGAACTCGAGATTCCCGCTGACCGCCTGTACATCTCGGTTTATCAGGAGGATGACGAGGCCTACGACATCTGGACGAAGGAAGTCGGCATCCCCGAGGATCACATGGTCCGCCTGGGCAAGGAGGACAACTTCTGGGAGCACGGCTCCGGCCCCTGCGGCCCCTGCTCTGAGATCTACTATGACCGCGGCCTGAAGTACGGCTGCGGCAAGCCGACCTGCGGCGTCGGCTGCGACTGTGACCGCTTCATGGAGATCTGGAACCTCGTGTTCAGTCAGTATGATGCCGACGGCAAGGGCAACTATGAGCTGCTGGCCAAGCCGAACATTGATACCGGCATGGGCCTGGAGCGTCTGGCCGTCGTCATGCAGGATGTCAACAACCTGTTCGAGGTCGATACCGTTGCCGCCGTTCTGCACCACGTCGAGCGCATCTCGGGCAAAAAGTACGGCGAGAACGAGAAGGATGACATCTCCATCCGCGTGATTACCGACCACATCCGTGCCACTGTCTTTATGGCTTCCGACGGCATCCTGCCGTCCAACGAGGGCCGCGGCTACGTCATGCGCCGTCTGCTGCGCCGCGCCGCCCGCCATGGCCGTATGCTGGGCATCAACCGCCCGTTCCTGACCGAGCTGGTCGAAACGGTCATCGAGTCCAGCGAGGCCGGTTACCCCGAGCTGCGCGAGCATGAGTCTTATATCAAGAAGGTCATCGGCACCGAGGAGCTGCGCTTCGGCCGCACCATCGACGCCGGTCTGAACATCCTGACCGGCATGATGGGCCGCCTGAAGGAGGCCCATGAGAAGGTCCTGTCCGGTGTCGAGGCGTTCAAGCTGAACGATACCTTCGGCTTCCCGCTCGACCTGACCCGTGAGATTGCCGCCGAGGCAGGCTTTGCCGTCGATGAGGCCGCGTTCCACATCGAGATGACCAAGCAGCGTGAGCGCGCCCGCGCCGAGCGCCTGGCCAAGGATATTTCCGGTTGGAGCGCTGACCTGTTCGGTGAGCTGACCGCCGAGCCCACCCAGTTTGACGGCTACGAGACCCTGTCCGAGAAGGCTAAGGTACTGGCTCTGTCCGACGGGGAGGAGCTCGTCGATGCCATCGCCACCGACGAGGCGGGCGAGGCCAAGGACGGCGTGCTGGTCGTGCTGGACCGTACCCCGTTCTATGCAGAGATGGGCGGCCAGGTCGCTGACCACGGTTATCTTGTCAGCGGCGACGCCAAGCTGAAGGTCACCCAGGTCAAAAAGACCCCGAAGGGCTATTTCGTTCACACCTGTGAGCTGCTGGACGGCACCATCCATGTTGACGACGAAGTCACTGCTTCCGTCGATGAGAAGCGCCGTGCCGCCATCTGCCGCAACCACACCGCCACCCACCTGCTGCAGAAGGCCCTGCGCGAGGTCCTGGGCGAGCATGTCCATCAGGCCGGCAGCTATCAGGACGACCAGATCACCCACTTCGACTTTACGCATTTCAGCGCCGTCAGCCCCGCCGAGCTGGCCGAGGTCGAGCGCCGCGTCAACGAGAAGATTTACGAGGCTCTGCCCGTCACCGTCAAGAACCTGCCCATCGAGGAAGCCAAGAAGATGGGCGCTATGGCTCTGTTCGGTGAGAAGTACGGCAGTGTCGTCCGCGTTGTCGACGCCGGCGGCTGGAGCACCGAGTTCTGCGGCGGCACCCATGTCACGAACACCGCACAGATCGGCTGCTTCAAGATTTTGAGCGAGTCCAGCGTGGCTGCCGGTATCCGCCGCATTGAGGCTACCACCGCCTTCGGCGTGCTGGATCTGCTGGATGACCGCACCGAGATTTTGGCCAAGACCGCTGTTGCCCTGAAGGCCAACAACCTGAAGGACGCTCCTGCCCGCGCCGAGGCACTGGCTGCCGAGCTGAAGGAGACCGCCAAGCAGCTTGAAATCCTGAAGGCCCAGATGGCTGCCGCCAAGATCGACGGCCTGTTTGAGAACGCCGCCGACATTGACGGCGTGCGCATCGTCTCCGCCTACCTGACCGGCACCGGTGCCGATACCCTGCGCGACATGGTCGATAAGGTGCGCGACAAGGCGCCCAACGCCGTGACCGTGCTTATCGGCAGCGACGGTAATAAGACGATGATGGCTGTCGGCGTTTCCAAGAACGCCCTGGCCCGCGGCCTGAAGGCAGGCGCCCTCGTCAAGAAGATTGCCGCTATCGCAGGCGGCAACGGCGGCGGCAAGCCCGACTTCGCTATGGCCGGTATCCGTGACACGTCCAAGATCGACGACGCACTGAACGCTGTGCCCGAAATCGTCAAGGCGGAAATGAATCAGTAATTCTTTGCCATAAAATCCACTGCAAAGGAGGGATTCCGGATGGAGGATTGTCTGTTCTGCAAGATCGCCGCAGGCGAGATCCCCTCGAACAAGCTGTTTGAGGACGACAAGCTGCTGGCGTTCTACGACATCGACCCGCAGGCCCCCGTGCATTTTCTCGTCATCCCGAAGCAGCACATTGCGTCTGCCGCAGCCCTGACCGAGGATGACGCCGCGCTGCTGGGCCACATCTACGCGGTCATTGCGCAGCTGTGCAAAAAGCTGGGCGTCGACGAGAGCGGCTACCGCGTTGTGACCAATGTCGGCGCGGACGGAGGCCAGAGCGTTAAGCACCTGCACTTTCATGTGCTGGCCAAGCGCAGCCTTGCATGGCCTCCGGGCTGATGCCGGGCGTTGCACAAAACACTTGTGAATCAATAAAGAGAGGTAAACTAACATGGCAGATACCTATACACTGCACATTGCGGGTCTGACCCGTGAGCTGCCCATCTGCAAGGTCAACGACCACATGGATATTGCCGCTTTCATCATGTTCAGTGATGTGGAGCTGACCGAGGCATGCGCCGCAGCTCTGCTGAAAAAAGCCCCCGAGTTTGACGTGATCCTGACCGCCGAGGCCAAGGGCATCCCTCTGGCCTACGAAATGGCGCGCCAGAGCGGCAAATACTGGATTCCCGCCCGCAAAGGTCCGAAGCTGTATATGCGTGAGCCTGTCATCATCGAGGATCAGTCCATCACGACTGCCGGTAAGCAGACGCTGGTCATCGACAAGAAGGACATCGAGTATATGGACGGCAAGCGCATCCTGATCGTGGATGACGTTATCTCCACAGGCGGCTCCCTGCATGCACTGGAAACGCTGGCCGCCAAGAGCACCGGCACGGTAGTCGGCTGCTGTGCAGCACTCGCTGAGGGCGACGCTGCCAAGCGCACCGACATCTTCTTCCTGGAGCCGCTGCCGCTCTTCCTGCACTAAGCAATGAAACGAAAGCTCGGTTGGTTTGGTCTCGGTTTTGCCGGGGCTGAGCTTGCTGCGGCCATTCTGCCGCCGCTGGTCTGTGTGCCCGCGGCGGCATTTTTGGTATGCCTGGCGCTATTATGGATAAAACGCCGCAGAGACAGCGCCATCCCGGTACTGGGTGCGCTGTGCGGTCTAGCGTGGTTTCTGGTGTTTACCCTTGTATGGGTGCGGCCCGTCAAGGCACTGGCCGGGCAGACCGTGACCTGCACGGCGGTGGTGGAGACGGACGCCGATGCTTCCTACAGCGAAAGCCGCCTGCGCGGTACGCTGCGGCTGACTGAAATTGACGGCGGGGCGGCCAACGTAAAGGTGCAGTGCGCGTCCTTTCCCGGCGAGAGTGCGGGGGAGCGGTTCACTGCAAAATTTGCGCTGACCGAGCTGCCCGACAACAAATACCGCCTGAGCCGCCAAAGCAAGGGTGTCTATTTGCAGGCGGAGTATCTGGGCAGCTACCACCCACTGGACGCCAGCCGCGCGCCGCGGTTTGCGCTGTATCGGCTGCGGCAGCGCTGGTCGGCCACACTGCGCCGCTGGCTGCCGCGGCAGCTGGACGGCATCGAGGCCGCCATGCTGCTGGCGGACAAAAGCCGTCTGGATGACAGCGTGCAGCAGGCCTTCCGCACGGCGGGGGTATCGCATCTGCTGGTGGTGTCTGGGCTGCATCTGGCGCTGCTCTGCGGGCTGCTGGGCTTTGGCCGCAAATGGAAATTTTATAGACCGCTGATTTTGCTGCGCGCTGCGGCGGCGCTGTTTTACCTGCTGCTGACCGGAATGCCGGTTTCTGTATCGCGCGCCGGGATCGTGCTGTTGGTGGCGCTGGTGGGGGACTTCTTCCTGCTGCCGCCCGACCTGCTGACCTCAACGAGCTTTGCGGCCATCCTGCTGGGGCTGCAAAACGCCTATGCGCCGTGCGACCTTGGCTTTCAGCTGTCGTTCTGCGCCGTGCTGGGCGTGCAGGCTGCGGCAGCACTGGCCCGCACCGAGCAGCGCGCAGCACAGGACAAGCCCGCCGCCGTCAAGGCGCTATGCCAAGTGGCAGAGCCTGTGCAAACGGCAGTGCTTGCCAGCCTTGCCACGCTGCCGGTGCTGGTGGCCCACGGCATGGCGGCCAGCCTGGTCGGGGTGCTCTGCAACCTGCTGGTCGTCTGGATGGTCCAGCCAGCCCTGCAGCTGGGCATCCTGCTGCTGGTGTGCAGCGCTGTGCCGTTTTTGGCGGCAATCACGAACCTGACCGCTCTCGTGCTGAGTCTTTGGCTCAAGGGGCTGCTCTGGCTGGTACGGTGCTGCGCCGCACTGCCGTTTGCGTCGATTTGTCTGCCGCAGCGGTACACGCTGTTTGCGCTGGCTGTGCTGGGCGCGCTGGCGGTCTGCTTCTGGCATGCCAGGCGGCTGCGGCTCTATCTGCCCGCGGCGGCGCTCTGCACAGTGCTGGCCGTGGGGCTGGGTGTCTGGATGCAGCGAGATGTTGTGCAGATCAATCTGGTCGGCGCATCCAACAATCCCTGCGTCGTCTGCGTGCAGAACGGGCAGGCTGTGGTGTTCTTCCGCGGCGGGGAGAGCAACTGGAGCGCCGTGCAGAACTATCTGGCCGGGCGCAGCAGACAGGAGCCCGCGCTGGTTGTTGATCTGCGTGCCAAACCGACGCAGATGGAACTTTCCGCGGCTGAGGTCGTGACGGTGCAGGAGCTTGCCGACTTTACGACCCGTCCGGTGCTTGACGGATTGACGCTGGACCTGTATCATAATAAAAGCGCAAACCTCGCTGTGCTGGGCGTGGGGGAGCGGCACATTGCCGTGGGGGCAGGCAGGCTCGAGCTGGCAGAGCCGGTGCGGGTGGATGTCCTCTGCGCACCGGGCACGCTGTCCGATTCCGTGCGGCCCGACGCAATTTTGTACACCGCTGCCGCACCGCGCTGGCTGGACGACGCTGCAGGCTGCACCCTGCGCTATGGCGAGGACACGCCCGGACTGACCCTGCGCCCGGGCCGCAGCATGATTTGGGAGGAGGCACAGACGATTGCTGTACAGTGAAAAGGAGCTGGAAAAACGCCTGAAGGCAGGCTGCGCGCTCTACTATTTCTACGCATCGGACGAGGCGCTCGTCCACACGGCGGCGCAGAAGACGCTGAAATATCTGAACCGCGACGACCCCGAGACGACGGTGCTGGACGGGCCGACCCCCTCGGTGGAGGAGATCGTGCTAGCTGCCGGTACGATTTCATTCTTCGGCGGCAAACGCCTGGTACTCATGCCGCTGATCCGTCCGTCAACCTATTCCGACAAGGATTTGCAGGAGCTTTGCGACACGCTGGCCGACACCGAGAACGCCATCTTTGTGCTGACGAGCATCATCGAGGAGAGCTACGGCAAACTGCGCCCCGGCAAGCGGGAGCAAAAGCTCATTGCCAGCTGCGAGAAGCTCGGCTACTGCGTACAGCTCAACCGCCCCACGGGCGCGGCTTTACAGGCCATGGCCCGCGATTGGGCGAAGGAGGCCGGTGCGGACTTTGCCCCCGGCGCCGAGGCTGCGCTGCTGGCCCGCTGCGGCGAGGATCAGTTCCTGCTTAAAAATGAGGTCGAAAAGCTGGCCGCGCTGGCCAACTACAGCACAATTACAAAAGAAATGGTCAGCCGGCTCGGCACGGTCACGCTCGACGCGGACACGTTCGATATGGTCAAGCTGCTGACGAGCGGCCAGGCCGATAAGGCCCAGCAAAAGCTGAAAACGCTGCTGGCGCTGCAAAACGAGCCAATCATGATTACCGGCGCACTCATCAGCAACTATCTGGATCTGTACCGCGTGCTGCTGGGCCGCCGCAGCCGCCGGGGCCTCGGCGATGTGGCCAAGGACTTTGGCTACAAGGGCAATTGGAATTACCGCCTCAATTCTACCGAAAAAACCGCGTTGCGCTTCAAGCGTGCCCAGCTGGAGGACTGCCTGCACATCCTGCAAAGACTGGACACCGACCTGAAAAGCAGCAAGCTGGACGCCGACCTTTTAATGCAGAAGGCGCTGTGTGAGCTGGCGCTGGCCGGGAGGTCATAAATGCTGAAATTGGAACAAGCCCTGCTGGTGGAGGGCAAATACGACGCCGCACGCCTTAGCAATATCGTGGACGGCACGATCCTGACGACGGACGGCTTCCGGGTGTTCAAGGACGGCGCGCTGCAAAAGTTGCTCAAGCGCATTGCTGCAGCGCAGGGACTTATCATTTTGACAGACTCCGACGCCGCCGGGTTCAAGATTCGCCACTTTGTCACGGGTCTTGTCGGTGCGGAGCATGTCCTGCAGGCCTACGTCCCGGCGATTGCAGGCAAGGAGTCACGCAAGGCCGAGCCCGGCAAGGAGGGACTGCTCGGCGTCGAGGGCGTATCCGACGATTTGATTGTACAGGGCCTTGAAACCGCCCTGGCAAGTAAAACTGCTTGCCAGCAGAAAACGACCCAGTCGCGCTCCATCACGTACACCGATTTGTACGACTGGGGAATCTCCGGCACGGCCAACAGCGCCGAGAACCGCCGGGTGTTTTTGCGCCGCCTCGGTCTGCCGCCGCGGTTGAGCAAAAAGGAGCTGCTGCAGGTGCTCAACACACTCTACACCTACGACGCACTGAACGCCGAAATCAAAAAGCTATAAAAATTGCCCGGAACCGTGCAAGTGGTTCCGGGCATTTTTATACGCGCGTAACGCGATCAGACTTCCAGTTTTTCTAATTCTGCCATCCACAGCGTATTGCAGGCGTCGCTGGGCATGCGCCAGTCGCCGCGGGGGGACAGCGTGACCGAGCCGACCTTCGGGCCGTCGGGCAGACAGCTGCGCTTGAACTGCTGGGCAAAGAAGCGGCGGTAGAAATTTTTCAGCCACGCCAGCAGGACCTCCGGCTCATACCGGCCGTCAAAGGCTGTGCGGGCCAGATGGTAGATTTTTGTCGGACTGAACCCAAAGCGCAGCACATAGTAGAGATAGAAGTCGTGCAGCTCATACGGGCCGACGAGTTTTTCGGTCTGCTGGGCAATCGTGCCGTCTGCGGCGGTGGGCAGCAGCTCGGGGCTGACGGGGGTGTCCAGAATATCCACCAGCACGTCCCGCAGCGTGTCATTGCCGCAGGTGTCGGCCACGTACTGCACAATATGGCGCACCAGCGTTTTCGGCACGCCGGTGTTGACGCCGTACATGCTCATGTGGTCGCCGTTGTAGGTGGCCCAGCCCAGCGCCAGCTCGCTTAAGTCGCCGGTGCCGATGACAAAGCCGCCGTTCTTGTTGGCATAGTCCATCAGCTCCAGCGTGCGCACGCGGGCCTGGCAGTTTTCAAACGTGACATCGTACTTGTCAGCGGGCTGGCCGATGTCCGCAAAGTGGCTCTTGACGGTCTCGGTGATGTTGATCTCGCCGAACGTCACGCCCAAAGTCTCGCACAGGATCTCGGCGTTGGAGCGGGTACGCTTCGTCGTGCCGAAGCAGGGCATCGTCAGGGCCACAATATCCTTCGCGTCGCGGCCCAGCACCTTACAGGCGCGCACGGCCACCAGCAGGGCCAGGCAGCTGTCCAGCCCGCCGGAGATACCCAGCACGCCGCACTTGGCGTGGGTGTGCTCCATGCGCTTGGCAAGGCCCTCGGCCTGGATGCGCAGAATCAGCTCGCACCGCTCGGCGCGGGTCGCGGCGTCCTGCGGCACAAACGGCGTGCAGGAGACAGGGCGGATCAGCGCCAGCTCCACGGGCGGCAGCTCAAATTCCACAGTGGTGTAGCCGTTCGTTTCCGGCATAAACGTCGTGTTGCGCTGGCGCTCCTGCACCATGCGGCCCAGGTCCAGCTCGGTCACGGCATCCTCGCCCGCAAACGGTGCGGCGTCGGCCAGCAGACTGCCGTTCTCGGCAATCAGGTTGTGGCCCGCAAACGTCATGTCGGTGGTGCTTTCGCCATGGCCTGCGTCGGCGTAGAGGTAGGCACACAGCAGACGCGCGCTCTGCCCGCAGACCAGCGCACGGCGGTAGGCTGCCTTGCCGACGGTTTCATCGCTGGCGGACAGGTTTGCCACAACGGTAGCCCCGGCCAGTGCGTGGGCACAGCTCGGCGGGATGGGAGACCACAGGTCCTCGCAGACCTCGGCTGCCAGCACAAAGGCGGGCAGCTGTTTGCAGGCAAACAGAAGGTTCGTGCCGATCAGCGTCTCCTGCCCGGCCAGCTCGATGCACTCGGGCTCACGCATACCGGGGATAAAGTGGCGCTTCTCGTAAAACTCGCCGTAGTTGGGCAGGTGTACTTTCGGCACCAGACCCAGCAGCTCACCGTTGCAGAGCACCGCCGCACAGTTGTACAGCTTGCCGTTATGGCGCACAGGCAGGCCGACGAGGACAACGACGTTCAGTCCCTCGCTGGCCTTCAAAATCGCGGCAAGGCCGTCCTCGGCCCCACGCAGCAGGGTATCCTGCAAGAACAGGTCACTGCAGGTGTAGCCGGTCAGCGCAAACTCCGGCAGGCAGAGCAGCTGCACATTTTTTTCGGCGTACTCGCGCATGACGCCGATGATCTGGTCGGTGTTGTAGGTGCAGTCGGCCACGCGCAGGGCGGGGCTGGCCGCAGCAGCGCGGATAAAGCCGTTTTCAAAAGCGGGAAAGCTGTACTTCATAGCCAAACTTCCTTTATCATAATCTATAAAACTATCATAGCACAGTGGGCGAATTGCCGCAAGTGCGGGTTTTGTAGGGAAGGTTTATTTTTCAAAAAGTAATATATACTTGACATAATGTAAGGCGCGTGCTATAGTAAAGTCACAGCAAGAGGAAAGGAAACGAAGGCAATGGCAAAGAATCTGAAGCTGAAGGCCGCCCGCGCTGCGCTGGATATGACCCAGGCGGATCTGGCGGCGGTGGTGGGCGTGTCCCGCCAGACCATCAACGCAATCGAAAAAGGCGAGTACAACCCCACCATCAACCTCTGCCGCAGCATCTGCAGGGTGCTGGGCAAGACACTGGATGAGCTGTTCTGGGAGGAATGAGCGATGAATCTGAAGGAATTTTTTAAGCACGATAATCTGGACGAAATGCAAAAACAGACCCTTTTAAAAATCGAGTCACGCGGCTTCTGGGTGCTATGGGTGCTGCTGCTGGCGGCGCTGATCATCGAAAGTCTGCTGGGCTTTGCCCCGCGGGAGATGGCGGCGGAATTTTTTATCTTTATGCTGGGGTGCGCCTATTCGGTCATAAGTGATCTGCGTGCCGGTATCTGGGACCGCCACCTTAAGGCGAACACGAAAACCAATGCCGCTGTGTCCGTTGTGGGCGGTGCTGCCGTGTTTGTGTGGGGGCTTATCAAATTTGCAGAGTTTGGCGCGGGCATTGCGGTGCTGCAGGCGGTCATCATGGGGGTCTGTACCTGGGTACTGTGCTTTGCATTGCTGCAGCTCAGCATGAAGGCTTACAAAAAGCGCCACGCTGAGTTGGAAAACCCAAAGGAGGACGACGATGAAAACGAATAAAAAAGAGCTGACTGTCTTTGCACTCTGTGCTTACGCAATTCCGTTTCTGATGATGCCGCTTTTGTACATCTGCCTGCAAAACGGGCGGGACACCTCGATTTTTGCCAACGCCCAGATGTTCTACCCGGCGGCGGGCGTTATGCTGGCATTTTTGCTGGCAAGACGGCAGGGGACGCCAAAACGGTTTTACATCCTGCACATCGCGGCCACTGCGCTGATGCTCGCCATGAGCGTTCTGTCTGCGTTCCTGCCGCAGGAGGGCTGGCTGAATATTGCAAACTTTGTTATCATTATCGCGTCGGTGCTGGGCTGGATCTTCCTGCTGACCGAGAAAAAGACAAAGCGCGAGGCCTGCGGCCTGCGCCTGCACGGCAAGCTGCTGACGGCTCTTGTCATCTGCGCCTATTTCCTTGCGGTCAAGACCGCTATGGTCTTTCTTTCGATGGCGATGCAGGGCGGTGATAGCTGGGCTGAATATCTGGCCTACTGGCGCACATCTGCACCGTGGGTTATGGCAGTGGTTCTTGTGCCGTACTTCTTTCTGAGCTTTCTGCCGTTTTTTGGCGAGGAATACGGCTGGCGCTACTACCTGACGCCCGCCCTGCAAAACCGCTTCGGCGCACGGCGCGGCGCACTGGCGGTAGGCGTGCTGTGGGGGCTGTGGCATCTGCCGCTGAATCTTTTCTTCTACAGCCCCGACACCTCACTGCAGAGCATTGCCGCACAGCTTGTTGCCTGCGTGACGCTCGGTGTCTTTTTCACCTTTGCGTATGAGAAGTGCGGCAAAAATATCTGGCTCCCCGTGGTGCTGCACTACCTCAACAACAGCATGGTCTTAGTCTGGACCGGTACGGCGGATATTTCAAATCAGATCATCAGCTGGACAGATGTGGCAATCAGTGCCATCATGTATGGGGTTGTATTCCTGCCATTTCTGGCAGCAAAGTGCTACCGCAAGAATAAATAAAAAACAGGTGCAGCCCTTTAAATGGGGTTGCACCTGCTTTTTGATTGCCGTCAGACCTCAAACGCCTTATGCAGGGCATCGAGGGCGGTGTCCTCGTCCTGCTGGCGGATCAGCAGGGAGATGTCAAGGTCGCTCGTTGTGATGAGCACGATTTCAATACCTGCACCGGCCAGTGCGGCCAGCGCACGGGCGGCGACGCCGCAGCTGGTGACCATCTCCTCACCAAAGAGGTTGATCTTGCTGTAGCCGCCGGAGACCAGCGGGGGATTGGCCTTGGCTGCGGCGGGCAGAGCCTTCATAACGGCGGCAAAGTTGTCATAGCTCGTCGTAAAGCTGAAATCCACCGCGGAGCCGCGGGGCGCGCTCTGGCAGATCATATCGACCACAATACCGGCCTTGGCAAAAACGTCCAGGTGCTCGGCCAGGCTCTGTGCGCTGTACTGGGCACCGGGGAAGGTGGTGAGCATAATGTTCTGCTCGCTGCTGATCTTGCTGACACCGTACATAAAAATCATCCTTTCATTCAATCTAACGTGAGGAACTCCTCGTCAATCGTACTGCGGAGCATGCTCTCTATGTATTCGCGAGATAGGGTGAACTCTCCGTGTGCTGCACCCAGTTCGTCTGTGTACTGGCTGTAGGGGATGACCCGGATATTCTTGTACCCGGCCTCATACTGGCTGATAACGCAGTGCAGCTTCGGGTCACGGATGGCAACGCTCACACTGCCGTCAGGCTGGGTCGTCTTATCAAAATACACGTCCAGAATCGCGCCGATGACATTATCGCGCGAGGACTGCGCGTTGATGAAGTTGCCCAAGCTGTAGACGATGAAGGTCGTGTTGCCGTTCACACCGGTCAGCCATGCGGCGTTCTGTACTACATGCGGGTGGGTGCCGATGATGACATCGACGCCCTGGTCGGCCAGCCACTGAGCAGTTTCTCTTTGAAAGTCGTTCACCTCGTGCGTGCCCTCGGTGCCCATGTGGGCGCTGACGATAAGAACATCGCAGTTCGGGCGCATATCGGCGATCTGTTTGGCAATCGTTTCATGGTCGTCCAGATACACAACGCCATAGTCTGTGCCGGACGGCGTGGGTAGGCCGTTGGTGTGCTCCGTATAGGAGAGATAGCCGAACGTGATGCCGTTGACGGTCTGGTAGGCGTAGTTGTCATAGGTTTCCAGATTGTAAAAGCCCATTGTGACCACATCGTCCGGCATGGCAGCCCAGTGTGCCATGGATGCCTCAATGCCCGCCGCCCCTTTGTCGTAGCTGTGATTGTTGGAGAGACTGAAGACGCGGAAGCCCAAATTATACAGTGTGTCGGTGATCTCGCCGGGAGTGGAGAACATCGGATAGCCGCTGGCGGCGAACTCGTCGTTGACGAGCGTCTCCTGATTGAGCCAGTTCACATCAAACTGGTCGTAGTAGCCCTGCATGGCTGCGTAGGCGGCGTCAAAATCGTAGTGGTCGCCGCCGCGCTCCCGGGCCTGCAAAAAGATACCGTCGTGGATCAGGTCGTCGCCCGTGGCGGAAAAGTGCACGGTCTCGACGGTGGGCGTCGGCTCGGGGGTCGGCTCCGGTGTAGCGGTTGGTTCCGGCTCTGCCGGCATATCCACGACTACGGGCTGCGGATTGACCGCGGGCAGGGTCACAGCCTGATTGCCGACGCCCAGCAGAGAGCCGACAACTACGCCGCCGACGCCCAGTGCGATGACCGCGCAGGCGGCAAGGTCGTTGCCGTTCATTCGCATATCAGTTTACCTCGCAGCAGGTCGGTCATCGTGTAATAGCCGGGGGCCAGCGCAGCAATATAGAGCGCAGCCTGTACGGCACCGTCGGCAAAGACGCCGCGGCTGCCCGCGCTGTGGCTCAGCGTCACGACCTCGTCGGGGCCGCAGAACAGCACATCGTGCTCGCCCACAATGCCGCCGCCGCGGATAGAGCTGATGCCCAGCTCCTGTGCGCCGCGCTTCTGGCGAACCTGCGTGCGGTCATAGACGTACTCATATTTGCCGCCCGCCTCGGTGTTGATGGCGTCGGCAATCATCAGCGCTGTGCCGCTGGGCGCGTCCAGCTTGTTATGATGGTGCTTCTCGATGATCTCAATGTCAAACTCGCCGCCCAGGATCTTCGTAGCCTGGCGGGCCAGCTCGATCAGCACGTTGACACCCACCGACATGTTTGCGCTGCGGAAGATCGGCGTCCTGGTGCTGGCAGCCTCCAGTGCAGCCTCATCCTCCCTGGAAAGGCCGGTGGAGCAGATGACGCAGGGCAGACCGTTGGCGGCACCGTACTGTGCTGCTGCAACCGCCCCGGCGGGTGAGGAAAAGTCGATGATGACGCCCTTGCAGGGCAGCGCGCCAAACCCGGCGTAAACGGGGATTTCGCCGATCCGCCCGGCTTCGCGATCCACACCGGCGACGATGCGGCAATCCTCGCGCGCACCGATCTTCTCGACCAGTGCGCGGCCCATACGGCCATAGATGCCCTGAATGATAATATCCGTCATGTGTTATTGTTCCTTTCATGCAAAAGTCGTGCAAAAGCAAAAAGCCGACCCGCGGCATGGCAGTGGGTCGGCTGTGAAATTATTTCAGCAGGCCGAACTCCTGCATGGCAGTCTCCAGCTGTGCCTGCACTGCGGCGGAGGGCGCAACGAGCGGCAGACGGCAGCCGCCGGCATTCCAGCCAAGGCGGTTCATGGCCCACTTGACCGGGATGGGGTTGACGTCGGCAAACAGCGCCTTGATAAGCGGCACCGCCTTGAGCTGCATGGACAGGCTCTCGGCAGTCTCACCGGCGAACCATTTGGCGCAGATGTCATGGGTGTACTGCGGGGCTACGTTGGACAGCACGCTGATCACGCCCTTGCCGCCCAGAGCCAGCAGCGGCACGATCTGGTCATCGTTGCCGGAGTAGATGTTCAGGCTGTCACCGCAGGCCGCTGCGATCTCGGCCACGTGGCTGATGTTGCCGCTGGCCTCCTTGACGGCGTTGATGTTCGGGTGCTTCGCAAGCTCGGCCAGCGTGGCGGGCGTCAGGTTGCAGCCCGTGCGGCTGGGCACATTGTACAGGATGCAGGGGATATGCACGGCGTCCGCAATGGCTGTGTAGTGGGCCAGCAGGCCCGCCTGGCTCGTCTTGTTGTAGTAGGGCGTGACCAGCAGCAGTGCGTCGGCACCGTCGGCCTCAGCCTGCTGGGACAGCCAGATGGCGTACTTCGTGTCGTTGGAGCCGGTACCCGCAATCACCGGGACGCGGCCTGCCGCCTTTTTGACGGTATAGCGGATGCACTCGGTGTGCTCCTCGTCGGTCAGCGTCGGGGACTCACCCGTCGTGCCGCAGATGACAATGGCATCCGTGCTGTGGGCAATCTGGTCGTCGATGATGCGGCCAAGCTCGTCATAGTTGACGCTGCCGTCGGTGTTCATCGGGGTGATGATCGCCACGGCGGCACCGGTAAATACGGGTCTCTTCATACGAATTCTCCTTACACCAAGGCTGCCATGCGCAGCCAATCAGTCAAAATAGCCCTTGGCAGCCAGCAGCTCGGCCAGCAGCACCGCGCCGCCGGCAGCGCCGCGCAGCGTGTTGTGGGACAGGCAGACAAACTTGTAGTCGTACTGGTTATCCTCACGCAGACGGCCAATGCTGACAGCCATGCCGTTTTCCAGCATACGGTCCAGCTTGGGCTGCGGGCGGTCATTTTCCTCAAAGTAATGCAGGAACTGCTTCGGGGCGCTGGGCAGCTCCAGATCCTGTGCGGGACCGTGGAATTCCTTCCAGGCCTGCAGAATTTCTTCCTTAGAAGGCTTATTCTCAAAGCGCACGAACACCGCGCCCATGTGGCCGTCAGAGACAGGCACGCGCAGGCACTGGGCCGTAAAGCGGGGGGACTCGGCCGAGACGATCTTGTCGCCCTCGATGTGGCCCCACAGCTTCAGCGGCTCCTGCTCGCTCTTTTCCTCCTCGCCGCCGATGTAGGGGATGACGTTGTCGAGGATGTCGGGGAAGGTCTCAAACGTCTTGCCTGCGCCGGAGATGGCCTGATAGGTGCAGACGAGTACGTCAGAAATGCCGTATTTGCGCAGGGGATGCAGGGCAGGCACATAGCTCTGCAGGCTGCAGTTGGACTTGACGGCCACAAAGCCGCGCTTGGTGCCCAGGCGCTTGCGCTGGGCAGGGATGATGTCGATGTGGTCGGCGTTGATCTCGGGTACGACCATCGGCACGTCAGGGGTAAAGCGGTGCGCGCTGTTGTTGGACACGACCGGGCACTCGGCCTTGGCGTAGGCCTCCTCCAGTGCCTTGATCTCGTCCTTCTTCATGTTGACGGCGCAAAAGACAAAATCGACCTTGGCGGCGACCTCCTCCACATTGGCGGCGTCCAGCACGACCATCTTTTTAACGCTCTCGGGCATGGGGGTCTTCATCAACCAGCGGCTGCCGACGGCCTCCTCATAGGTTTTGCCAGCACTGCGTGCGCTGGCCGCAAGGGCAACCAGATTAAACCAGGGGTGATTTTCCAGCAGCGTAATAAAGCGCTGGCCGACCATACCGGTTGCACCGATAACACCAACATTGTACTGTTTCATCCTGACCAAGACCTTCCTTTCACGATACCCTTCCTTATATCTATGCGGCTCCCACGGAAATTTGCACAGATAATAAAAAAACCGGCTTGAAAACCGGCACAAAATGCAATATAATATCATATTGCATATAACACAGCGCAACACACTGTTTTACAGCGTGACAGTCCCGCACCTGTTCGGCTGCGGACCCAGAAAATGCGTGCCGCGCATTTTCTTCGGCGAAGAACCCTTTCCCGGCTTTCGCCCCTGGCAGGGCATGATGAAAACCGGTACTGATGCGCTTCGCGCCTCTGTGTTTGGATTCATTATAATATTCCCACATAAGAATGTCAAGACAATAACGCTTTAAAGTAAAAAAGGATGATACAAAAATGCTCAAAAAAGATTTCTGGTACGACCTGCCGAAGGAGCTGATCGCGCAGGAGCCTGCCGACCCCCGCGATGCCGCCCGTTTGATGGTGCTGGACCGCAAAAATGATAAGATCCTGCACTCGGTATTCCATGAGCTGCCGCATTATCTTGAAAAGGGCGATCTGCTCGTTGTCAATAACTCCAAGGTTCTGCCTGCCCGCCTGATGGGCACTAAGGTGCCCACAGGCGCTGTCTGCGAGCTGCTGCTGCTCCGCCAGGTCAAGGGCGATACCTGGGAGTGCCTGGCCCGCCCCGGCAAGCGGATGCAGCCGGGCACGAAGGTGGAGTTCGGCGACGGCAGCCTGACCGCCGTGGTGGATGAGACGCTGCCTGACGGCAATAAGTATGTAACCTTTACCTACGACACCGAGACACTGTACGAGAAGCTGGACGAGTTCGGCAAGATGCCGCTGCCGCCCTACATCACGAAACAGCTCGAGGATCAGAGCCAGTACCAGACCGTCTACGCCAAGGAACTGGGCAGCGCCGCCGCGCCCACCGCGGGCCTGCACTTTACCCCGCAGCTGATGGATACGATCCGCTCCCGCGGTGTCAACATTGCCGAGGTCACGCTGCATGTCGGCCTGGGAACCTTCCGTCCCGTGAATGAGGAATCCATTGAGGACCACCAGATGCACAGCGAGTGGTACTCCGTCAGCGAGGAGACGGCGAAGCTCATCAACGAGACCCGCGCCGCGGGCCACCGCGTCATTGCCGTGGGCACAACGAGCTGCCGCACACTGGAATCTGTCTGGGCTAAGTACGGCAAGATCGTGCCGTGCAGCGGGAATACCAGCATCTTCATCTATCCCGGCATCGAGCTGAAAGCCATCGACGGCCTGATTACGAACTTCCACCTGCCGGAGAGCACCCTTATCATGCTGATTGCCGCTTTCTACGGCTACGACAAGACGATGGCCGCCTACAAGGTCGCCGTTGAGGAAAAGTACCGCTTCTTCAGCTTTGGTGATGCGATGTTCATTCGGTAACAGAAAATATCTTTTGCGAAAGCGCCGGGGCAGATCTTCGGCGCTTTTGTTGTGATGCGAAGGGGCACTGTATGGAGCAGGGCAGACTGTTCAAAATCGTGTATCATCTGTTGGACAAGGGAAGAGCCACGGCCCCCGAGCTGGCAGAAAAATTTGAAGTATCGGTAAGAACGATTTACCGCGACCTGGATGCCATCAGTGCTGCCGGGATACCGATTTATACTGTGCAGGGAAAGGGCGGCGGTATTTTTATCCTGCCGGAGTTTGTGCTGGAGAAATCGCTGCTGACGCCGCAGGAAAAAGAGCAAATTTTGATGGCACTGCAGGGCCTTGCCGCCGCGGAAGACAGCCGGACCGATGAACTGCTTACCAAATTGGGCGGGCTTTTCCGGGTACAGGGCGCAAATTGGATCGAGGTCGATTTTTCCGACTGGCACAAAAATACGGCGGGTGCGGAGCTGTTCGACGAGCTCAAAAGGGCTGTTTTCAGCTGCCGCAGGGTCAGCTTTTCGTATTTTGCGGGCGAAGGCGGCGGCACTGTCCGCACGGTGGAGCCGGTCAAGCTGATTTTCAAGAGCAAGGACTGGTATTTGTACGGCTTCTGCCTTTTGCGAAACGACTACCGCTTTTTCAAGCTGACCCGCATCAAGGATTTGACGCTTCTGCCGGAGACCTTCCTGCGCAGGAAGGCGGATGTCCCGGAGCTAAAACCGACGATACAGCAGGAGCGGCTGATTTCGGTAAGGCTGAAGTTTTCCCCGGCGGCTGCCTTCCGCGTCTATGACGAATTTACCGATACCGTGGAGAAGGATGCGCAGGGAAGCCTGTATGTGACCGTCGATATGCCAGAAAGAACGCTGTATAGCTACATTTTTTCCTATGGCGACGCAGTTGAAATCCTGGAGCCCGACGAATTGCGGCGCAGCATGAAAGAAAAGCTGACCCGCATGGCAGAAAAATATAAAACATGACAGGGGGTGTCATGCTTTCTGCGGTATTCTGAAAAGCGCAAGGAGGCGCTTTTTATGAAATACGAATGGAGAAGGCGGGAAAAGCAGCTTTACGGTGCAAAAACAACCCCTGTCTTGGTGACGGTTCCGACACAAAGCTGCATCATGATAAACGGTGAAGGAAACCCGAATGACACGGATTTTTCAAACCGCGTATCGGCATTGTATTCCGTGGCCTATGCGGTCAAAATGGCTTACAAAAAGACTGCAAAGGGCGAGTATGACGACTTTGCCATGTACCCACTGGAGGGCGTCTGGCAGAAAATTGAGAACTGCGAGCTCATCAAGGAAAAGCTGCGCTACACTCTCGTGATCCGCCAGCCGGATTTTGTCGGAGAGGACGGCGTGTGCGCTGCGCTGGAACGTACAAAACACCGAAAACCAAACCCGCTCTTGGAAGAAGTCCGCTTCGGCACCGTGCCGGGCGAAACCTGTGTGCAGCTTTTGCATGTCGGCGCGTATGACGATGAGCCGGTTTCTTTCGCAAAAATGGACGAATTTGTACACGCCCACAGCCTGACGCGCACGGAGGAAGGCCACCGGGAAATTTACCTGAGCAATGCCACCCGCACAGAAAAAAACAGGCTCAAAACCATTTTGCGCTATAGAGTAAAATAATTTTCCCGGCGGGGGTGGTGAGCCTGGCTGCCGTCAAGATGCTACGTAACATTTTGTAGAGGTGCACAAGGTTGGAATTGTGAAGTTGTGCAAGGTGTGGGGAAAATGGAGAAAAAAGGCACGCCGAACAGCCCGACAGTACAGGCACTTTGAAAAATGGGTGTCTGTGCTGTCAGGCTATTACGGCTCCACGGGTTCTGGGTTTTAGGTTTGTTTTTCTGTCGGTGAGCATCTTCTGGGTCGCTCTGCGCTCTGGCGCAGGGCGACTTTTTTGTTTGGTTGCTCTCCGACAGAAAAACGAAATAAGGAGCCTGCGGCGCGTGTGCCGCTCAAACGCCGACCCTTTATAAAATTGGGGTCGGCTGTCAAAAGATGCACAGTGCCCGCGTTCGCGGGCCGCGCGTCTAAGGTGTCTTTTTATTCCTCTACGCTTTTTCTGTGCTGCTTAAACCGCGAGATTGAAGAAGGAATACACTTTCTCTGGATTGGAAAGATTCAGTTTTTGCAGTTCATCCCGGAACAGTTCTCCGCTGCTCTTGCCGTCAAACATTTCTCTGGGGTAACCATTGATAAAGTGCTGGGCCAGTGTTGCGTTATGCTGTGTTTTCTTTTTCATGCTTTCCCCTTTGGGAAAGTATCTGCGCAGGAGTTTATTATTATTCTCGTTACTGCCACGTTCATGTGGTGCTTGCGGATGGCAGTAAAACACCGGGACACCGAGATTATCAAAACCGTCTTGGTCGGCAAATTCGCAGCCGTTGTCGCTGGAAATGGTCAGAAACAGTTTATTAAAGTCTCTGCCGAGTTTTTGCTTCAATCGCTGCATGGCTTTGGTAGTGCTGGCCGCGGTCTTATCGGACACTTTCAGCACAATTTCCTGTCGGGTCATTCGTTCCGTAATGACAAGGCAGGATTCTTTTTTACCTTTACTACTGCCGATTATACTGTCAATTTCCCAATGACCGAACGCATCTCGAAAGTTTATATTTTTCGGACGCTGTTCAATACTGCGGTGCAGGGTGTTTCGTGCACGGATAGGCTGTTCGTCTGCCTGTACGGTTTTTTTCCGCTTTTTGGGATGTCCGACAGGCAGGTGTTTATAACTCACGTTGGGGATAAGGCCCTCTGCTATGTAGCGGTAAAGTGTTTGCTTGGAAACTGTCAGGCCGTAGATGTCGCCAACCAACTGAATAGCAGCATAGGGACTGTATTTCATTTTAATACAGGACGCAACGGCAGCGGCATACGCATGGTTATTGCCGAGCTTCAATCCTTTACTATGGGCTGTTTTCTGGTAGTCTGCGTATTTCTGGGCAGCATAAGCGTCGTATACTTTTGTCGTGAGCCAGGTTGCACCATCCAAGTGGTCAACCTGGCCTTTTTTTATTTCTTTGGTAACGGCAGAACGGCAGCAGCCTAAGAAGTCTGCTATGTACTGGTGAGTATGTCCGGCCTTACGCAGTGTCTCGATTTTTGCACGTTCGTCTTTGGTGAAGTGTTTTCCTTTTGGTCGTGGTTCAGTTGTCATTTCTATGTACTTCCTTCCGTCAGCTTCATGGACATTATGGCTTGTCCGTCGCAGAAGTAAAGGTCGGGTAGTATTTTCTCCGCTCCGCAAATCTCCACCCCTCCGGGGTAGTATTTGCTGCACGGAGAAAATCTCCACCCTCTCTTGACTTCTGTTCCTGCCAAGCGTGCCCCAAATATAAGCTGACGGAATGGCAGAGTAAGCGTTCCCTTTGGTGGGACTGCTCGTGGGGGCCCAACAATCCGTACTGGGCCCCCGTCGCAGCCCCAGCGGGGGGCCTGTAAACGGGCCCGCACATAAGGGAAGGTTCCTAAAGTGTGGCTCTTTCCATTATTTCTACACCTTGAATCAAGGATGATTGGAAACGCATTAGTTTTATATAGGGTACGTCTGGGGGGCCATATATGCAAGCCCCCCAGACTGCAAGTGCTGCGTTTCCAATCCCCGCGCTTTTATAAATTGGGCGCGGCGCTCTCCGAGCGTCCTTGATTTCAAGGTGTTTCTTAGGCTCAAAGAGCCACACAAGGCTCTAAACAGAATTGGAGGTATTTCAAATGACAGCAACGTACAAGATGAAAACGAAGCAGCAGCAGATCGCAAAGGACATTGTTCGAGCAGCGAAGGAACTGAACTTGACGCTCTGGTTCAGATGCAACAAGCAACTGCATCAAGTTGAGTTTCAGCTTGAAACAGATGCTTACGGCATCAATCAGATGAACGCGCTCTTGAAGGCTTACAGGTCGGCAAGGGCAAACGGCTAAGGTTCGCAGCCCCCGAAAGGGGGCTTTTTTAATTTACAGCTGTGCTAACAGGCTATACGGGCATTTGGAGGTAATCAATATGACCGTTCGTTACAATGTTTCCGTTCGTAGTTTCTCGTTCTGGGGCGACGCAATCAACACGCGCTGTGTTCTTTCTGATGAGCAGTGCGACATGGTAGAGATGGTACTTCGCAACGAGTACGGCGACGCGATAAGCGCTTGTACGCTGAACGACATCTTCGAGTATGACCGTGACTACATCGCAAACATCGTCGGTTTTGCATCTTTCAGAGATTTGCTTGAATCCGATGATGAGTAAGCAGTTGCCCCCGAAAGGGGGCTTTTTCTTTTACGTTTCTGGGGTACGAGGGGTACGGACAGACAGGTTCGATTGCCCAAGGGAAACACCCTAAAGACCTTATCCCTTTTCTTCTTTTTCTTTTTTGTTTTTGGAGGTTTTGAAAATGACTGCTTTTGAAATGAAAATTCGTACTACTAAAAAGGCTATTCGCGTTGCTTACTCGAACATCATCTGCTTGAACTACTGCTCCTTGCGTGCGCTTGATTATCTGGATGCAGATTATTACTGCGTGCGCAGCGAAGGATGGGCATTTGATGCCTATATCATTTCCAACGATACAGTTATCGTTACAGGGTATGCACCGTTCGGCAATGTTAAACCGACGTACACGGTCATTGAAAACTATAACAAGAAACTTGTTCCGATTGTTGATAAGTACAAAGAGACAGTCAATTATGAACGGTTCATCAGCGAGGTTCAAGAACTTGTGAAAGAGTTCGCTGTTGAAGTTACTGATAGAGTTTGCCCGTTCTAAGTAGATTTTGAATTTAAAAGCTGTGCTAACAGGCTATACGGGCTTATGAAGGTAATTGAAATGAACGCATTTATGGTTTTTGTTTATAATCGTTGTGATAAATACCATGACCAGTATATGGTTATTGCAGAAGATAAAATGGATGCTATTCAAGAATGTAAATACAGACTTGATGATGAAACGGATTTAGGTTCGATTGCTTATGATATTTTAAGCGTTGTAAAAATTCCAGATTAAAAAATTCAAGCTGTGCTATCAGGCTATACGGGCTTATGGAGGTATTGAAAATGGCTAAAAATAAATATGCAGTTATGGTTTACGAACAAGGGCAATATAAGTTCGTTACTAAAGTGCAAGGCAGTTATGCAGAGTGGAACGACAAAGAAAAGGTAATGCTCATGGCAAAGTCAATGACAAAAGATATAGCTTTTGGGCTTTGCATCAATGGGCGATTGGCAATGGTTGTAATAATACCAAGCTACATTCCTAGCTACATTGAAGATTTGACAAACGACTAAAAGCAAAGCACCCTGTATCTGGCAGCAATGCCGGGTACAGGGTGCTTATTTTTGTGAACCCCACGGAGGGAAAAGTGCGCGGCAAGGCGCGCGCCGGGGCGGGGGCAAAGCCCCCGTGCCCCTTGCGCGCGCTTGCCGCCTGGTCACGGTCTGGTTATGCAGTACACGTAAGCTACTGCCACCAGCACGAACAGTGCAAGACGATACAAAAATCCTTGCGAAATCAATACATCCATACTATCTATTTACCTTTTCTCTCATAATCTTTTTGGCTTTTCTACTGGGAGTGACAGCATCCATGCCAACGGGAGCAGGTGCAGCCTGATTAGCAAGAATTTCTGCTTCGGTGAGCATATCATTCTCGTTGAAGGATTTTTGCAGATTATCCACGACCTGCAAAGTATCGTAGGCGTTATAATCTGCATCGGTGACAAACCAACACGTCCTACGCAGCGGACGAACAAGAGTAGGGTCTTGCGCGTTTTCCAGCTGAAAACCGTCGTAATAGGAATTGAACTGAAAACGCCAGACCTTCTTGCACTGAACAACATTCATCGTAACGTCGCGCAGCATTTTATCTACATGCTGAAACCGTTGAGCACTACCGTAAAAACTAATGTGATAATGCCGACAGCACATGAGAGTATTAAGGAAATAAGCATTGATATTATCCTTGAAAGAACGGCTATTCATCTGCACACTCAATTCATCCATGCAGACAATAGTGATAGTCAAAGTGTCGTGTTCATCGTCGTAAATTTCATTGGCTTTACTAATTGCGCAAACCTGCGCAAGGCCAGTGAGCCGTTCATACGGAACACACAAATCAACATTAGAGAGAATCAGGATACGCTGTGTTACAAATTTCTGCCGCCGATTGCACCAGACTGTAAGACCGTCATACCGCTTATATTCCCGGCAGACAACCTGCTTAACGAGGGAGAGCGTTTTACCATTGCCGAAATAACCGCAGAAAATGTCCAGATTGCCAGTCTTGCGCAAATTGCCCTGCTTATATCTGATATAGTTATAGCCATCCTTGACACCATAGTAAATGCAGTGAAAAGGATGCGTCAATGCGCAGCGAACGCCGGGAAACAGCCAAAGCAGAAAGCAAGCGGCAGCGACAAGAATGTAAATCAACGAAACCACCGCCCAGCGTTAATACATTCCGAGATAAGGCGAAAACAGGCAAGAACGATGCCCAAAGCAACCAGCACACCGAACATCCAAGGGATAAGTTCAGCGAAGGTCTGCGGAGCGCCAGAAATGCCAAAGAACGCCAGCAAATCAGCAAAATATGTCTGCATGGTTAGAACCTCCTAAAAATTGAAAGACCACAGGCAGCGAGGATGATTACGAAGGTCAAGAGCGCGTACCCTTCCAAAGGGGTATACTCATTGAAAGGCTTATCCCAGATATTAGGTTCTTCTGCACTTTCGGGAGTGGACATTACAACGGCTTCTTGCAAGCTCACAAGCTGCCCAGAAATCGTTGAAAGCTGTGAGGTATAGTCTTGCCCTCCTGCATCTTCTGCGCTTGATTCTGCCCCTTCTGCGGCAGGTACGATGGCTTCTGTAAGTGCATCAATGGATTCTTGCAATTTATCCATCCGTTCATACAGTTGCGGGTCGTATGTCTGTACACCCTGCACCTGAACAACTTTTCCTTCTTCGGGAGGAACAACTACTTCACCCGATGATGCAGCGGAACCGTCTTGCGCCGGATCCGCTGCATCATCTGCATAAGCCGAGAAAGAGCAGAACATACACAGGCAGAGGGCAACGAGGAAGTAAGGGAGTTTATTCATAGTATCACCCCAAAATGATGTGGAACAGACACCAGACGAAAGCGCCGGCAATGAGTGTCCACCAGAAAATGTTATAAAAGCTAAATGTATAGCCTAAAACGTTCATTTCCGTTTGAAAGGCTTCCATTGCTTTGTTGAGAACAAAATAGAAAGATTCCATATAAAGCACCTCACGAGGTTAAAGCGCGGATAACACCGAGCGCAACAAGGCCGACAATGGTAATTGTCAGGTAGAAAAGAAACACAGGGTCATGCCAGAGGACTTCGCCCATAGAATCTGCAAAGAACAGGCCATAGCGGTTTATGCCGTTAATGGTTTTGTCCCACATTTCTTTAGCGTAGTCGATGCCTTCACCAAGGCCACCGCCGTATTTATCGACAGAATCTTTCATGTCGCTACCGAAAGCGAGAACATCGTCACGGCCTACACCACTTGCGGTTTCAGATGTGGCAATATCGTCACGACCTACGCCCGAACCAGAGCCAGCAGAACCGCCGCCAGCAATAAAACCAGAATCGTCGGCAAAAGTGACCGACGCCGCCATACACGCAACAGACGCCGCAAGCAGTAACGCCAGAAAAAACTTTTTCAAATCCTCACCCCCGTATGAAGCGGATAATTTTGATAACGAACACAAGGACGACACCGGCACCCAGCGCGGCCACGGCGGGAGCGGGCAGGAACGGGAACAGAAGCCCGACACGCTCCACCAGCCAGATCAGGAAGCCGAGAATACCCGAAAGCACTTTGAAGATGGCTTTGAGGATTGCTTTTACAAGGTCTTTCAGCAAATCCCAAATCCAGCCGAACAGACCTTCATCGTTGCCGCCGCTGACACCAGAACCATTACCGCCAGAATCACCGCCCGGTGTGGGTACTGTACCGCCACCGGGGTTAGGTGTTACGGTAGGTGTAGGAGCTTCTGAGGGCGAGGGTGTTTCCGTAGGTTCAGGACTGGGCGAGGGTGTAGGTTCTTCTACGATTGTACCACCGTCCTCATAATCGGTGATTTTGTCGTTTTTCAGTTTTAAGGTTACATCTTTAGCAGTGTTGAAGTCGCTACCGTCTGCCTTGCAGAACTCGAAAATGTACTCACCTGTTGCGTTAAACAGGAAGTTGTTTATAGTGCTGTGCCAGTTGGAACTATTCACACCTGTTAGGGTTTGGCTTGCTTCATCCCACGACCATACGCGCCAGTATACACCATCCGGCACAGATACGGTATACTGTCCGTTGGCTATGGGTATCTGTGTAGTGGAAATGTATTTTTTGTTGTCTACCCACGGTAATTTAGTATCGGTATCTACCTCGGTCTTTTTGAGAGCGTAGTAGGCATCATAGCGGCGATTGTTCAGGACGTAATAGTGAAGCGTCCAATCTGCCGCGTCGGTGTCGGACGGATGGCGACCAACACCACCGCCGCGAGTTGCACCGCCGCCCGGTGTCCATGTGGGGGCGGGAGCGGGAGAGGGTGACGGCGTAGGCGTCGGGGTGGTTTCGTATGTGATGTAGTAGTAATTGTTAGTTACTGTATCGTAGGTGTAATATTGCTTGGTTTCGTTGTTGTAAATGATGGGATTTGTGCTGATGTTGGTTACTGTTTCGTTGTTTTCGTTGATGGTGGTGTACTGGGGGTAGATATAGGTAAGGTTGGTGGAGTTGTCAACGTAGATATTGCCGTTCCATGTGTTTTTGTTAATAGTAAGGTTTGTATTATAGGAAATATTGTTGAATTGCGGTGGTTTGTACTGAATAACAGGAAGCGCCGAATAGGTAGCTGAAAAATATGTCTGATTTGAGAAATATCCAAATTCATCAAAGAAAAATATCGTTTCGCTTCCCATATAATACTCTGTATTTAATGCACGCGAATTGGAAAATGTATTTTTTGTTGTAGTCGTTTTTCCACTAAGAACAGAGTTAAAAGTGTATTGCCCAAACGACAAAAAGCGAACATACGAGTAAGCCGGAACATTCACTTTCCAATAAAAATAAAAACGATTGCCAAAGTATCCATTTGTAAAACCAGAAGAACTGTTTGAGTATGCGGCAAGAAAAGGAAGCGAAGAACAAGTAAAAGAAGCATTGAGTTTATTTGTAATGGTATGAGTATAATGTTCACAGCCTGCATAATAATCACCATAACCGGGAGCGATATACGAATAATCATGTTCGGGGGTAACGTATACCCAACCATCTACAAATTTACCGTTAGAATCAACTTGCGGTGTAGATGTGCCGTCACCTGTATCACAGTAACCCGGGAGGTCTTTGCGGCCTGCACCACCGCCAGAGGTAGAGCCGCCGCCCGGGATGAATTTTTCGGCGGTAGCGTTTTTGCCGAAAGTGTTATCTGCCCATTCATGGAGATAATCAACAATAACACTATAACCACCATTGTCAAAATCCTTGTAACCCGTCATACCTAAACAATTCCACTCGTAATAGGTATAATCACAGGATGAACAGTACCGCTTTTTAAGAGCAATCGGGAAACTAAAATCCGACGTACTCATAGAAAAATCTTGAAATTTTGTATAGGTATGTTTACCACACTTGGGGCAATCTTCTAATACATCATCAGCGAAAACGCCAAACGGAATCATGCAACATAGCATCAAAAATGCAGTTGCAACGGAAATTATTTTCTTGACCACAATAACACTCCCTGCTATAATCAATTTGAGGTGAGAACAATGAATTTCAAACGTATTGCAACAATTATCGGTGTTGCGGTGATTGGATACTTTGGTTACTACGTCGCATACATAATATATAATCTTTTGGTGTTCCTGTTCGCAGGGCCGCAAAATGAACAATCGACGATGGCACTAATAACTGCAATTATTGCGGCTATTGTATACACCATAAAGACCCGCCGCCAGTGATGGCGGCTTTTTTAGTTGTCGTCGGTATCTTCGTCCCAATCACAACCACCGGGACACCAGACAGGTTCAAGGGAAGTAATGTTCGGAACAGGGACAGCAGATTGCGCATACAGCAAAGACAGCCGAGCGCAAGCAATGCGGGAACAGAAGCGGCGAATTGCAATAAGGCGATAGTTTTTAGTCATTGGTGGAATCCTCACGTTCTTCTTGACTGTCATCGAAAACACCGGGCGATTTAAGCGCGTCCCAAATGTGCATGAACACCATAGCACCAATATAACCGACCCAGAACGGTACAGACGGTTGTTTTGCAAGCCACATCACAAACGCATCAATAGTAGCGAACATATATAAACCCTCCTTCGAGTTAAAACAAAAAAAGCTGGGGCAGGGCTTGCACCCTGCCCCAGCGGGCTGAAATCAGCGAACGGCACGTTTCATGGAGCGGAAAATGCTCATGCCGACCTTGACAAGAGCAGCGCCCAGGAACACGCACAGAACGGTGTTGCTGGTGATAGCAGTAAACGCAGTACCGACCAGAGAAACAGCGGAAGTGACACCAGAGGTGATAGCTTCAGGCATAGTGGCTGCGACAGCATCACCTGCAACCGCATAAGCGGTAATATAAGGGTTCATACTGTCTTTCCTCCTTCCTTCAATATTTTATATGTAATCGCAGCTTGGGGGCTTGCGTTACAACTGGTAGTCATGGGGGACAAACTCAATTTTGTGAATAGAATTGTCCTCATAACTGGAAACCAGCAGAGAGTAGTTAGCGGCCTGACGGCCATAGCAGCGGGCCAAACTTTGTTTAGCGTCGAAAAGCAGCGTTGCATTCTGCTTACTGCCGATGAACCGCTGAACTTGAATAAGGGTGTCGATTGCGTTATAATCGACCAGCGACTTTTGAATGACACGCATTTAATCGTCCCCCTCGTCGGGCACAATCCCAAGGAACTGCGGGCTAACAGCGACGGAACAGACGTCCATCTTGTCATGCAGCGAGTCAATATCCAGCTGCAAGAGAACCTCGTTGCCATCATCGTAAAAATCCTGTACGTCAGGGTCTTTGCGGGCATGGTCGAGCAGTTGACAGCAGGTCGCAGCTTCTTTCAAAAAGCCACGACGAATAAACAAATCGACCAGCTTCGGCAGGTCAGGAAGATTGACCCAAACGTGGATATGGTCGGGATTGTAACGGATTTTAGGATTCATGTTGATACCTCCATTAAAAGGGTAAATCTCCGTCCGTATCTCGGTTTGCTCTTTGCTCAAACGGACGATACTCGCCCAGAATCGAAGAATAGAACGGACGTTTGTAGTTGAAAGCGCAAAGATTGCAGTCACGGGAAAGAGGAGCAAAGTTGTTGCAGGGGAAGAACGTTCCGTCTTTCAGCTTTGCAGGTTCGTGGTGGAACTTGCCTTTTTCATCCGTGTAGCAGTTTTTACAGTAGCGCTCCCCGTAATCGCACTTTACAGTGGAATCGGGGCATTTTCTGGTATAGCGGCAGGGGCACGGTCTGGCTTGTCCCTGTTCGTCCAGCGGTTGGGTGCATACATTCAAAATACTAGGCATTTTCTGTACCACCCTTGGATTCGTTCTGGATGTCCTTCCACAGACCGTAGTTTTTGCGGAAGGTTGACCAGCAGCCGTTATCATAAGACCAGCGGGCCAATTCCTTGACCGTGGAGAACACAGGCGCATTGAACATTGTCTCTACCTGTTCTTCCTCGGTAACACCCTCGTTCTGTTCGGGCGGGTCGAAGTCGTGCAGACCAACAACCTTATCCGGGTCATACTGGAATTTGTCGGGGTCGTTCTGATGCCAGAGATACACATACGCCTTGTACAGGTTGTAGCATTTCTTGATGGCGGCATCATTGATTTCGGAGTGCTTGCGAATCTCTTTTGCAACGCCCGTAATGTAGCGGGCATTTTTGAACTTTACCACGAAATGGTAATGTGGCTTTTTGAGGTCGCCTATTTGCCAATCAGGGCAGTTGCCGTTATGCTGTTTGCCGTAGTCGAGAAATTCTTGTTCTGTATGTGTATCTTTGTCATGCAGCGCCCATGCACAGGGCCAGTTGGCTTGAATGTAGTCGATTGCGGGCTGCTGGCTCTCCGGGTAGAGAACGAACATGAACTGATACGCTTTTGGGCTTTTTGTGCTTGGTTCGGGCATCTATACCACCTCTGCTGTTTGATTTTGGCATGGAATTTGGCATTCCTTGGACGTAGTGCCAAGGAATGCCGGGATTCCCGGCAAAAGTGTGGGGCGGCTCCTGATATGCGCTAGAATGTGTACAGGCCGAGCGGTTGAAATTGGAGGTATCAACAATTCGAGAACTAACGCATATCAGGAGCCGCCCCACGGCAGCTTATTTTGGTGGTGGCCGTACAAGCGGTGGTGGGGCAGCGTCCATATCAGCGAACAACCTCGTAATCAGTCAGATTGATTTTTCCGAAGCTGTTACGGACTTCCATGTCCAGAACGTGACCGGGAACATCGGCAATGTTACCGCCGAGGTCGGCAACAATCTGGCCCATCTGGCCAGGAGTGGCGCGGACGACTGCGGTAATCTTGCCGTAGGTGTCCTTGCTATATTTCAGCGAGTGCAGACGGTAAACGTCATAATGCTGGACGGTGTTTGCGTTCCGGCCAGAGGTCGGAGTGAAATCACCAACTGCGTGTTCGATACCAACGATTTCGTACTTCATTTTTGTACCCTTACTTTCTTTTTCCGGGGCGTATCTACTGCCCCTGTTGTTGTCACCAACTCGGTTTTTGTTGGTGACATAAGAGTACAACTTTTTAGGGGTGGTGAGCCTGCCGATTTACAGTTGACGAACCACGGATTTTCTTTTATAATAATCTATTAGGCGGTGCAGGGAAAAAGCCCCCTGCGCCGCCTTTTTCGATGCAATATTTTTAAAACGGAGATAGAAAGCTATGCCTTACCGCCTTATCAAACAGGAAGGGGCTGCCCGCCGCGGCGAATTTACCACGGTGCACGGCACGGTCCAGACCCCTGCATTCCAGAATGTCGCCACGGCTGCCGCCATCAAGGGCGGTCTGTCGGCGCTGGACCTCAAGGACATCCGCGCACAGGTCATGCTGTGCAACACCTATCATCTGCACCTGCGCCCGGGCGACAAACTCGTGGCTGAGATGGGCGGCCTGCACAAGTTTACCAAGTGGGACGGCCCCATCCTGACCGACAGCGGCGGCTTTCAGGTGTTCAGTCTGGCCAAGCTGCGCCATATTACGGAGGAGGGCGTGACCTTCAACTCCCACCTCGACGGCCACCGTATCTTTATGGGACCGGAGCAGAGCATGCAGATTCAGGCAAACCTTGGCTCTACGATTGCCATGGCCTTTGACGAGTGCGTCGAAAACCCGGCTACCTACGAGTACGCCAAGAACAGCTGCGCCCGCACGGCCCGTTGGCTGCTGCGCTGCAAGGACGAGATGAACCGCCTGAAGCATGAGGAAAAGGCCGTCAATCCCGACCAGCTGCTTTTCGGCATCAACCAGGGCTGCACGTTCGCCGACCTGCGCGTTGAGCACATGAAGCAGATCGCCGAGTATGATATGGACGGCTACGCCATCGGCGGTCTGGCCGTCGGTGAGCCCGCCGAGGTCATGTATGACATCATCTCTGCCGTAGAGCCGTTTGCGCCGAAAAACAAAATCCGCTATCTGATGGGCGTCGGCACGCCGGGCAACATCATTGAGGGCGTCTACCGCGGCGTTGATCTGTTCGACTGCGTCATGCCCAGCCGCAACGCGCGCCACGGGCATCTGTTCACCTGGGACGGCATCATCAATATCAAGAACCTGAAATACGAGCGCGACGAGTCGCCTATCGACCCGCACTGTGACTGCCCGGTCTGCCGCAATTTCTCCCGCGCGTATATCCGCCATTTGCAGAAAGCAGACGAGCTGCTGGGCATGCGCCTGGCTGTCATGCACAACCTGTACTTCTACAATCACCTGATGGAGCGCATCCGCGAGGCACTGGACAACGGCACCTTCCAGCAGTTCCACGACACCTATGTGCATAAACTTGATACCCGCATCTGATTTTTCCGGCAAAATGCTTGCACAATGCGCATTTATCCGATATAATAGAAGAAATCGTTATTTTTAAGGAGTATACTTGCTATGATCCAGTTTCTGAATGCCGCCACCGGCACGGCTACCACGGCTGAAATGCTGATGAGCTTCCTGCCGATGATCCTTATCATCGTGTTCATGATCGTCCTGATCTACCTGCCGCAGAAGCGCCAGGACAAGAAGGATGCTGCCATGCGCAGCTCCATCGAGATCGGCGACAAAGTCACCACCATCGGCGGTATCGTCGGCATCGTCTGCGCCATTGCGGACAAGGATGACACCCTCGTCATCGAGACCGGCAGTGACCGCACGAAGATTCGCTTCCGCCGCTCCGCAATCTCCTCTGTGGAGAAGCTGGACACCGGTAAGGACAGCAAGTCCACCCCCGTCAAGAAGTAATTGACATAAAACACACGCCCCCTTGCATAGTGTTGACTGTGCAAGGGGGCGTTTTGTTATGGCTAAAAATCTGCGCAAACCAAAAATCGGTGTTAAAAATCCGGTCGCGGCGGCGCTGCTGCTGTCCTTTGGCTGCGGTGTGGGCGTGTGCATATTGTTGCTGGCGCTGGCGGCGTTTCTGCTGACGCATACAGGGCTTCCATTGTCCGCAGTGCGGCCTATGGCCTGTATGGCGGCGGCAGTGGGGGCGGCTGTGTCCGCTGCCGTGCTGGCCCGCAGACTGCGGAAAAGGCTGCTGCTGAGCGGGCTGGGCTGCGGGGCGTTTTACGCGGTCTGCCTGCTGGCGGCAACGCTGCTGGCAAACGGCAGACTGGATTGGCAGGGAAGCAACGCCATGCTGCCGCTGGCACTGCTGCTAGGGGGCCTGTTGGGCGGTGCACTGACGGCCCTGCGGGCGGGCCGCTGATGCGGGCGGCACAGACGGCGCTGCGCCGCCCGGGGCTGCCGATGCTGCGGCCTGCGGTAGAGCGCCCGCACCGGGAACATACGCCGCAGACGGAAAGCGTGGCGGCGCTGGCATTTGGCGTGATATTTCTGGCGGGTTACCTGCCGGGCATCTGGCTGGGACGCAGCGGGACAACGCCTCTGGGGCAGCAGCTGGCGGCCTACTACACAAGCCGCCCCGAAGGTACGAGCCTTGCGGCAGCCTTCGGGGCGCAGCTTACGGTGAGCTTTTTGCAGCTGATACTGGTGCTGCTGTGCGGTTTTTGCGTGTGGGGTGTCGGTTTGCTGGCGCTGCTGTTTGCGGCGCGCGGGCTGTTCCTGGGCTTTTGCGCGGCGTCAGTGGCAGCGCAGAGCGGTGCGTCGGCTCTGCTGCGCTATCGGCTGGATACGCTGCTTTCTGATGTGGGTACGCTGCTTCTCTGCCTGTGGTTGGCAGGCTGGGCAGTGCGGCTGGCGATGGAACTTTTCCGCGCGGTGCGCGGGCGTGCTGCGCGGGAGACACCGGGCACAGCGCGGCGGCTGGCAGTCCGTTTTGCCGCGGCGCTGGCGCTGTCAGCGGCTTTCGCTGCCGTCGGGGCTGTACTCGCCGTCATTGGGATCGGGGGCGTCGGGCGCTGACGGCTTTTGCTCTACGTATTTCTGGGTGGCCAGCGGGGAGGCGGCTACAGCCTTTTTCAGCTGTTCACGGTTGATGTGGGTGTAGATCTGGGTCGTGGAGACGTTCTCGTGTCCCAAAATCTCCTTCAAGGCCAGCATATCGACGCCGCCCTGATACATAAGCGTGGCGGCGGTGTGGCGCAGCTTGTGCGGGGAAAACCCGCGTCCGCTCAGGCCGGCGCTTTGCAGGCAGCGCGCGACGATTTGCTCGATCCGCCGCGCAGACAGCCGCTTGCCGGTGCGCTTGGAGACGAACAGAGCGTCCCTGTCCACAAGGTTCGGCAGGGAAGTGCGCACCTTTTTATAGCGCTGCAGCGCTTCCAGACAGGCGTCATTCAAATAAACAAGCCGCTCCTTGCTGCCTTTGCCGACAATGCGGATCGTGTCATCGCGAAAATCACCCATGTCAATCGTGACAAGCTCGGCTAACCGCATGCCGCAGTTCAAAAACAACGTCAATATGCAGTAATCGCGCTCGTAAAAATCACTTTGTATATTACTTAACAAAGTAACGGCCTCGTCCCGGGTCAGATATTTGGGCAGAGCCCTGGCCGGCGAGCCGAGGCTGATGTTTTCCGTGGGGTTCGCGGGCAGCCGATTGACTTGCGTGCACATATAGTTGAAAAAGCCCTTCAGGGCGCTCAGCTTCCGTGCGCGGGCCTTGGGACCGTTGTCAGCACTGCGCGCATGGTCAAGAAAATCAAAAATATCGTGCTTGGTGATCGTTCGGATGTCGGCGGTGGTAATGCCGGTCAGATCAATTTCCTCGGGCGGCGTATCGTCGGCCACGCGCTGCCAGCGCTGCATCATATAACGGAAGAAACCGCGCAGGTCCAGATAGTACCCGTTGACGGTGCGCGGGGAGCGCAGCTTTACAAAATCGAGGTAATGCAGGTAGTCAACCACATCATCAGGAATATCCAGGTACGGCGCATGGCGCTCCGGGTGGACCACATCAATATAACTGCTCATGAAAGCCCTCAACTTAACATATTGATTTGCAGAAGCACGCGGAAACGATGCTTCTGCTTTTTTATTGTAGCACAGCAGGCAACACCTCGTCAATTTCACAAACTTATAAGAAACGCAAAGAGCTACTCATATTACAAAACGTTGATAATCCGTATATATGTGCATAATCATGCAAATGCTGCTTTTCGCTGTGGGAGAGGGCGTCCGCGACGGGATTTTAGCAAGTGATAATATTTCGCTAAATGCAAATTTAGCGAAATATAGGGAGGATATTAAAGCAGGGAGGGTGCGAAAAAACCGGAATCGGAGCTCGGAACTGAACGGAAAAAACCGATAACGGAAGCCCCCAAAAGCCGGGTTGCCGAACGGCGCTTTGCTATTGATGAAGTAAAGCAGTCTGGAAATGTCAGCCCCTCCGAATGAAACCTGCGCCAAGCTTGCAATTCCTGAAAAATCTGGTATGATGAATAAAAAGGAGTTGAAATCATGAACAAGGACACCATCATCAAGGTTCTGCTGGCCATCATTGCGCTGATGGTCTTTGCGTGGCTGTGGCGTATCATCAGCGGTATGCTCATCGGCACGCTGGTGCTTACGACCTCACTGCTGTCGGTGCTGATTGCGCTTATCATTCAAATCGTGGTTCCGATTGCTGTTATTGTGTTTGCCGTAAAGCTCTTTACTAAGAAAAAGTGAGTGTGAATCCCATGGCATTGTTTGCGAAGAAAAAGCCGCCCGAGCCTGCTGCTGCAGACGAGCAAAAAATCAGTCTGGCTCTGACGCCCGATGAAATCGACCTGCTGCGCGAATGCATGAAACGCACCGAGGACTATTACCGCGGCCTTTTGCTGCTGAAGCAGGATTGGAACGCCGCGCAAAACGAGGCTGCGATTGCCATGATAAAGGTCAGGCTGAATATGATCGATAAATTGCAGGAAAAGACGATCTACGACGGCCAGTCCGAGTATTACCGCAATCTGCAATAAAAAACTGCCCGCAGGAACGCAAAATTCCTGCGGGCAGTTTGCTATTATCAGCGGTTGACAGACTGTGCTATTTTGTGGTAGGTGTGGCGCTCGCCGCGGATGGCAATGGAGTATGCCATGATGTTCTGCGGCAAGGCCATGCCGGGCACGCCGGTATCACCGATGTGGTGGATGTCGGCACCGGCCATCTTGCACATCAGCGCGATCTGGCGGATGGTCGCCACGTCCGCGCCCTCCTGCGAGGTGCCGATAGCCGTCAGTGCCAGCTTGCCGCGGCTGTGCACGACCTCAATCAGCCTGTGCGCGTACTCCTGTGTGATGCCCGGTACCGTGCCGGGTGCCGGCAGCAGAATAATATCCGCACCGGCTGCCATGAAGGCCTCGGCGTCGGCGGGGGTCATGATTTTCTCCCCGCCCTCCCCTGCTACGCCGGATGCATGCATCTTGCCGGCGGCCAGCAGCACGCGGTCACCGACGGCGGCAGAAATCACTTTCAGCGCTTCTACGATCAATTCATTGCTGACGCCGTTGCCGGGGTTGCCGGTCAGAACGATCAGATCAACGCCCATTTCGGCGGCCCTGCGTGCATTTTCTACGGTGGCCAAGCGTCCGCCGCTCATTTTCCAGAGCGTTCCATCGTTGCTTTTGGCGGCCTGCAGGCCGCAGGGCTCCAGATTGATGCCCACGACGCGCCCGGTCAGACGCTTGAGCTCCCGCACGGTCTCGACTTCGGGAACCTTCGGCAGTGCGTTGATGACAGGGTGCTGCACGTCAAACATATTCAGCAGCAGAATGTCAGCACTCAGGGAGGCCGCATACTCCGCATTCGTCACGTCCACCAGCAGCGGAGGCGTCAGGCCGATGGTCTCGCACGCCAGTACGCGGCCCTCACTGCCCGCAATCGCGTCCAGCAGCTCCGCCTTGGTGTACCGGGCCAGCTCGCTGGGGGTGCAGTCCAGCAGACGCTTTACGCTCATTCGTCGTCATCCTCCTCAATCACGCGGCCAATGCCCTTGCGATAGAACGGCTCGCTGCCCTGCATACCCTGCTGGCCCAGCGGAGAAATCGAGGTCGTGATGTTCAGATCCATCTTCTTCTCACGGCTGAGCAGGTACGGGCGGGCGGCCTGTGCTACGGAGGCAAACAGCTTCTCGTCCTTGGGGCCGTCCAGCACCAGCAGATAGCTGCGGGCGTCACCGTTTACGATCATAACGGACAGATAGGCAGAGCCCACACCGGGGGCGTCGGCCAGCACCGCGCAGACCGGGTCGATCATGGCGTCGGGCAGTATGCTGGGCTCGACCAGCGTGACCTTGTCGCCGGGATGGATGCGGCGGGCCTGCTGCTCGGCCAGCTGTGCTGCGATCTTCTGGGAAACCTCGTCCTTCGTCTTTTTGACGGACTCGATCAGCGGGCGTTCCAGGCGCAGACTATTGTCGCCGGGGTTGATGACCAGACCGCTGGCCTCGGCGTTTTTCGCAATCATGTTGGCGTAGTCATCAAAGCGCAGCAGGATGATCTGCTGTGCGGCTTTGGGCTGTGCCTTCTGCCACTCGTGCACAGCGTCCCAATCGCTGAAGCCCAGGTAGTAGCGTTTGCCCTCGGGGCTGGTGACCATTACCAGGCTGATCTTGGTCTCCTTGGGCAGCTGCACGCGGCCATCGGCCTCCGGCTTAGGGGCGGGCTGGCCCTGCAGGTCAAACACGGCGGGGGCCAGCAGCGGCGAGCGTACCAGCTCATTCAGGATGTCATTGAGATTTTTGGGGTTGTTGTTCTCCTTGAAGGCCGCAATGGTCTCCTTGACCTTCGGATTGAAGGCGGGTGCTTTGGGGAGATTCTTTTCGTTCTGTTCGGGCATGGGTCCATTCCTCACTTTAATTTTATTGCGTTGATGGCTTCCCGCAGGTAGGACACGCCCACGAGCTTCAAGCCGGGAAATTGCGAAGGGTCAATCATTTTCAGGTTGTGCTTGGGCACAATGGCGGTGTCGAAGCCGACGCGCTGTGCCTCGCGCAGGCGCGTTTCCAGATGGGTCACGCTGCGCACCTCGCCGCCGAGGCCGACCTCGCCGATGGCGATGGTCTTTTCGTCTACCGGCAGGTCAAGCAGGCTGGACGCCAGCGCGATGCAGACCGGCAGGTCGCAGGCAGTCTCGTCCAGCTTCAGGCCGCCGATGATGTTGATGTAGACATCCTGATTGTAAAAGGCGTATCCGGCGCGCTTTTCCAGCACGGCCAAAAGCAGGTACATGCGGTTGTAGTCAAAGCCGCTCGCCGTGCGCCGCGGGCTGGGAAAGCTTGTTTTCGTCGCCAGCGCCTGAATTTCGCTCAGCACCGGGCGCGTGCCTTCCATGACGCAGGCCACGCAGGTGCCGCTGATGCCGATGGGCCGCCCTTCCAGCATGACCTGTGACGGGTTCTCGATCTGCGCAAGGCCGCGGCCTGTCATATCGAACATACCGATCTCATTCGTGGAGCCGTAGCGGTTCTTGACGGCCCGCAGCACGCGGTACGGCAAGGTCTTGTCGCCCTCAAAGTAAAGCACGGTATCCACAATATGCTCCATGACCTTGGGGCCGGCAATCGCGCCGTCTTTGTTGACATGGCCGACGATGAAGGTTGGAATCTCCAGCGTTTTTGCTACATTTAAAAAGCGCGCCGAGCTCTCCTTGACCTGACTGACCGTGCCGGACGACGACGAAATATCCGTGCAGCGCATCGTCTGGATCGAATCGATGACGACCAAATCGGGTTTCATAGATTCGATCAGACCGCAGATCTCGTCCACGTCGCTCTCGGCAACGAGGGAGATATTGTCCTCGGGTACGTTCAGGCGGACGGCACGCAGCTTGATCTGCCGCACCGATTCCTCGCCCGTGACGTAGAGCACATTTTTAGTTTTGCTGACCTCGCCGCAGAGCTGCAGCAAAATCGTGGACTTGCCGATGCCCGGCTCACCGCCGATCAGCGTTACACTGCCGATGACGATACCGCCGCCCAGGACCCGGTCCAGTTCGCTGATGCCGGTCACGATGCGGCTTTTTTCCTCGGTGGTGCTGATGCTTTTCAGCTTCTGCGGCACAAGGCTTGTCTGCCCTGTTACACGCGGCGCAGCGGCGGCCTTGCCGGAGGACGCTTTGGCAGGCTCGGCTACGACATCCTCGGTCATGGTATTCCACGCGCCGCAGGACGGGCAGCGCCCCAGCCAGCGGGGGCTGGTCTCGCCGCATTGGGTGCAGACGTAGATGGTTTTGAGTTTCTCTTTGGGCATGGATGCCTCCTGAAAGTCGATACTCCCTTTATTATAGCCCAAAACACGCCCGGGGGCAAGTATGCGCAGTATAAAAACATTTGCAGCCGGAAAAGTGCAATTTTAATAACCAACCTGACCGCTGAGGAGTGCGGCACCCCGCACGGCAACAACGAGCGTATCCGCGTCGAGACCGTAGGACGCGCCGTGAGATTTTACGTCCGTTTGATGCGCCAGTGCTGAGGAAAATAGGCATCACAAAAAGGGTGCAGCCCTTTTGCAAGGCTGCACCCTTTTTGTGGGTTGCAATCCGTCGGGGCGGCGTTCTCGACGCCCCAGACGCACAAACTGGAAGTTGTCTATTATCTGATACAAGCTTTGGCAGTATAGGATTCAACGTCAATCTTAACCACATTTACTGCACTTGCCATCTTATCGTCGATCTCATGTTCTTCGCCAGTCTGTACTTTCATAAGAACAGCAAGCGCTTTACATTTTTCTTTTATGTCTTCAATGATTATTGCTTTACCTCGACACATAACGCTCTCATACTCTGCTCCATATTTGCAAGGTATATCCGCTGTAATAAGAGATTCACCTCTATCAATTTCTACAAATACATTCCTGTTTTCTTGGAGGCACTCCAGCTTGTGTCCTTCTTTCGCACAATGCACATAAAATGTCAGCTTTCCCTTTTCCATTTGGTAGCCATAATGCAATGGTACAATATAAGGAAATTCACCGTCAAACATTCCTAAATGCATATATCTTGCTGACGCAATAATTGCCTCGATTTTATCAATGTCGGTAATCTCTCTATCTTTCCTTCGCATAGTTTTTTACTTCCTTCAAATTGCGATTTGTTCCAGTATACCATACAAAAATCCCCTGTCCAACACCGTTTGTGGTGCGGGCGGGAGGATTGCGGCCTTGTATTTATGTGTTAGAATTGCTGTAAAGCAGCTCTGCTTTACAGTACAACCTTGTGGTAAACCTTCTTGCCCTTCTTGATGACGACGCCTTTATTCAGCGCGTCAACGGTCAGAACAGCCTTCGGGTCGGTGACCTTCTCGCCGTCGACGAGGACGCCGCCCTGCTGGACAAGCTGGCGGGCTTCACGGTTGGAGCCGCACAGACCAGCGGCGACCATGGCGGCCAGCAGGCCGACACCACCGTCCTTGACAAGCTCGGCGTCCAGCTTCGTGCTGGGCATATTCTCGTGGTCGGCGGCACCGCTGAACAGGCCGCGGGCAGTGGCCTGCGCCTTTTCGGCCTCCTCCTCACCGTGGACCATCTTCGTCAGCTCGTAGGCCAGAATCTCCTTGGCCTTGTTCAGCTGCTCACCCTCCCAGTGGTCCATCTCGTCGATCTGCTCCAGCGGCAGGAAGGTCAGCATACGGATGCACTTGAGCACATCCGCGTCGCCGACGTTGCGCCAGTACTGGTAGAACTCGAACGGGCTCGTCTTGTTGGGGTCAAGCCAGACGGCGTTGCCAGCGGTCTTGCCCATCTTCTTGCCCTGGGAGTCGGTCAGCAGCGTGATGGTCATGGCGTAGGCATCCTTGCCCAGCTTGCGGCGGATCAGCTCGGTGCCGCCCAGCATGTTGCTCCACTGGTCGTCGCCGCCGAACTCCATATTGCAGCCGTAATTCTGGAACAGATGGTAGAAGTCGTAGCTCTGCATGATCATGTAGTTGAACTCGAGGAAGGACAGGCCCTTCTCCATGCGCTGCTTGTAGCACTCGGCGCGCAGCATGTTGTTCACGCTGAAGCAGGGGCCGACCTCGCGCAGCAGTTCAATGTAGTTCAGGTCCAGCAGCCAGTCGGCGTTGTTCAGCATCAGGGCCTTGCCCTCGCCGAACTCAATAAAGCGCTCCATCTGACGCTTGAAGCACTCGGCGTTGTGGTCGATGTCCTCCTTGGTCAGCATCTTGCGCATATCGGTACGGCCAGACGGGTCACCGATCATCGTCGTGCCGCCGCCGATCAGGGCAATGGGGCGGTTGCCGGCCTGCTGCAGGCGCTTCATCAGGGTCAGGGCCATAAAGTGACCGGCAGTCAGGCTGTCCGCCGTGCAGTCAAAGCCAATGTAGAACGTGGCCTTGCCGTTGTTGATGACCTCCTTGATTTCTTCCTCGTCGGTGACCTGGGCAATCAGGCCGCGGGCCTTCAGTTCGTCATAAATCGTCATGAGTTTTACCTCCGTTTGTTGCGGCAAGGGCAAAAATAAAAGCCCCTGCCAAATGTGAATTTGGCAGAGGGCGAAAGTTCGCGGTACCACCTCTGTTTGCCCGTCCCTCACGGCGGCGGGCCTTCGCGGGTGCGGCAGACAAAGGGCTGCGTACACCCCAAGCGCTGTAACGTGCGCACACGGCACAGCCTACTGGCTTTCGCGTTCAGCCTGCTGCTCCGGGCTGTATTCCGCCGCCTGCACTGCCGACCCCTTGCACCAACCGGGGCTTCTCTGAAGCATAACAGACGGGTACTGGGTCCCATCACTGCATTTAACAAAAGATACTGTATCATATCCCACACGGGTTGTCAAGGGGTGGTGCATATAGAATGCGCCCGCTCCTTGTAGGGGCCGATGCTTGCATCGGCCCGCAGCCGGTGCGAGGGCTATTTGGATTTCTCAATCAATTCCCGCGCACTGGCCAGGCTCAACTCGCTGACCTTGTCGCCGGAGATCATCCGTGCCAGCACCTCCACGCGGCCATCCATGTCAAGCGTGTGGATCTCGGTGAACGTGCGGTCCTTGCGGACATTCTTCTGGATCAGCAGCTGGTTGTCCGCAAACGCAGCGACCTGCGGCGTGTGGGTGATGCAAAGCACCTGATGCCCCCTGGCCGTCTGGTGCAGCAGTTGCCCGATGCGCCCCGCGGCCAGGCCGGAAACGCCGGTGTCGATCTCATCGTAGATGACCGTCGGCAGTGCGTCGCGGTCCGCCAGTGCGCTCTTGAACGCCAGCATAATGCGGGAAAGCTCACCGCCGGACGCGATCTTTGCCAGCGGCTTCGGCTCCTCGCCGGGGTTCGTCGAAATCAAAAATTCCACGGTATCCTGCCCGTGGGAGGACAGCGGCCCCCGCGTATGCTTGAGCGCAAAGCGGATGCCAGGCATGTTCAGAAATTCCAGCGCCGCCTTCATCTCCTTGTTCATGGCAGCAAAGCCTTTCAGGCGGCTCTGGGTCAGCTTCTCGGCAGCCTCCTTGGCGGCGGCATACAGCGTCTGCATCTGCGCTTTCAGCTCGGCGATCTTCTGCCCCGACGACTGGAATGTCTCCAGCTCTGCAGCGGCGGCCTCGCGCCGTGCCAGCAGCTCGTCGACCTCCATGCCGAACTTCTGCTTGATGCGGTAGATCGTATCAAGCCGCGTTTCGATTTGGTCCAGCTCCCCGGCGTCAAAGCCGTAGGCGTCCAGCCGGTCTGCCAGGTCGGTAGCCAGCTCGCGCGCGCTGTAGTACAGGTCGTTCAGCCGCTCGGACATGGCCGTCAGCGACTCGTCGAGCCGCGCACTGTTCTGCAGCCCGTCAACGGCCCCGCCCAAGAGGTCTGCCGCGCCCGCCTGCTCACTGTCCTCGTCACCGGCCAGCGCCAGATGGGCGGCAGTGATGCCCGCCAGAATGCTCTGGGCGTGGGTGATGACGTTCTTGCGCTCCTGCAGCGTCTTTTCCTCGCCGGGCTGCAGGGCCGCGGCGTCGATGGTGTCGATCTCGGCGGTCAGCGCCTCAATGCGGCGCTGTTTGTCGGATTCGCTTGCGTTTAGGGCATCCAGCTGCCGCTTGACCGTGACCAGCTCGCGGTAGCGGCGGTAATACTCGGCGAACAAATCGCGGTTCTGGGCATACTGATCCAGCAGCCCCAGATGCAGTGCCGGGTTTGTCAGGCTCTGGCTGTCGTGCTGGCCGTGGATGGAGAGCAGCCCCGACGAAATGTCCCGCACCACCGCCGCCGTGGCGGGCATGCCGTTGACGCGGCAGCTGCCCTTGCCCTCGGCGTTGATCTCGCGGTACAAAAGCAGGTCGTCGGTGACCTCGTAGCCGCATTTTTCCAGCTGCTTTTTGACGGAGGCCGGGATACTCTCAAACGTTGCCCAGATGCACGCCTTCTGTGCGCCGCTTCGCACCAGCTCACGCGAGGTGCGGTTGCCTAAAATCGCATTGATGGAGTCGATCAGGATGGATTTACCGGCACCGGTCTCACCTGTCAGCACGTTAAAGCCGGGGGTAAAATTCACCTCGGCTTTTTCAATAACGGCTACATTTTCAATTTTCAGGCTTGCCAGCATGGGGCAGCTCCTCCCTGTCGTTAAAATTACCCGCGGCGGGTGTACTGCTGCAGCTGCTTGCAGATGGCGGCTGCATCATCCTCGTTGCGCATCAAGATAAAGAACGTGTCATCGCCGGAAAGCGTGCCGACGACATTGTCCCACTGCTTGGCGTCGAACACCTCGCACGCAGCGTTGGCCATGCCGGAAAAACACTTGACCAGTACCATGTGCCCGGCGTAATCCACCTTGAGCACCGACTCGCGGAAAATCATCTCAAACCGGCTGGGTGAATGCGTTACCTTGCCGGACGCAGACGCCGGCACGTAGCGGTAACGCCCGTCAGCGGTGGCTGTTTTGACCAGCTGCAGCTCACGAATATCGCGGGATACCGTGGCCTGCGTCACGTCAAAGCCTTCCTCCCGCAGGTGGGCCAGCAGGTCCTCCTGCCGGTCAATAGGGTGCTGTTCGATCAGGTCAAGAATTGCCTGATGACGTGCACTTTTCACAGGGATCATCTCCTCATCAATTTGTTTTCAATCGCATGGAACTGTTCCGCGTCGTCGAAGGCAATCAACCGCAGGCGCTGCCCACAGCCGGTCACCAGCAGGCTTTCACCCGGCAGCAGGTCGCACTGGGCGCTGCTGTCCGCACAGGCAAAGCTGCCGTCGCGGTTTTCGGCATCAGCGATAATTTTCAGATGGCGGTCAGCCGCAAACACAAGCGGCGCGGCGTGTACATTGTGCGCACAGACCGGCGTCAGGACCATTACGTCCGCGGCGGCGTCCAGGATCGGCCCGCCCGCCGAGAACGAGTACGCGGTGGAGCCCGTCGGCGTTGCCAAAATCATGCCGTCGCTGCGGTAGCTGCCCACCAAAGCGCCGTCGCAGTACACCTTATAATCCATCGGGTGCAGCCGGGTCTGACCGAACACCACAAGGTCATTGATAGCGTCAGCCTGCCAGCCGTGGGCCGGGGCTTCGGCGTGGAGCAGACGGCGGTTGGCAAGGGTGAACTCCCCCGCGGCCAGCCGTTTGAGCTTGGCCGTAAGCTCACCGACCTCGCAGGTCGCCAGAAAGCCGGTGCGGCCAAGATTGACGCCCAGAACGGGCTTGCCGTGCTTCATGCAGGAAAGCCCGGCGCGCAGCAGCGTGCCGTCACCACCGATGGTCACGACCTGGTCGGCGGCGCGGTAGGCATCTGCCTCGGGCAGAAAATGCACACCCGCTAGCCAGGCAGAACCAAATTCGTTCGCAAAGGGCTGCGGCATCAAGACCGGCACGCCCAGCCCGGCCAGCACAGCGGCAGCCTGCCGCGTAACGGCAAGCCCGGTGTCCTTGGTCGGGTTGGGAATCAGCAAAACCGACATTGTGTCAGGGTCCTTTCTCAGTGCAGATGGGGCGCTTTGTCCAGCGTATCGTGGGAGGCTGCGACGACCTTTTCAATCAGGCCCTCCGGCAGCGGCTGCGGGGCATCGCAGTGCTGGACGTACATCAGGTATTCAATGTTGCCCTCGGGTCCCTTGATGGGCGAAAAGTCCAGGCCCGCGGGGGTAAAGTGGTTCGCCATGGCATACCCCTCGGCCATTTTCAGTACCTCGCGGTGGGTAGCCGGGTCGCGCACGACGCCCTTTTTGCCGACCTTCTCGCGGCCAGCCTCAAACTGCGGCTTGACCAGGCAGACGCCGACAGCGTCCGGCGTGCAGATGGCGTCTGCCACCGGGAAGATATGCTTGAGCGAGATGAACGAAACGTCCACGCTGAAGAACGCAACCGGCTCTGTCAGGTCCTCAGGCTTTACATTGCGGATGTTCGTTCTTTCCATATTGATGACGCGCGCATCGGTGCGCAGGCTCCACGCCAGCTGGCCGTAGCCCACATCGACGGCGTAGACCTTGACCGCGCCGTTTTGCAGCATACAGTCGGTAAAGCCGCCCGTGGACGCGCCAATGTCCATGCAGACCTTGCCGTCCGGGCGCATCGGAAAGACCTGCATGGCCTTTTCCAGCTTGAGGCCGCCGCGGCTGACATAGCCGATGTCATGCCCGCGCACCTCGACCTTGGCATCGGGTGCAATCATCTCACCGGCCTTGTCGACCTTCTGCTCGTTGACAAAGACGATGCCGGACATGATGAGCGCCTTGGCGCGCTCACGGCTCTGTACCAGTCCGTTCTGGCACAGGTATTGATCCAGGCGAATCTTGCTCATGCCTGTTTCTCCTTTAAAGCGTTCAAAATATCTGTGCAGAGGGCCGCGGCGTCAAGCTGCTGATCCTTGCGCAGCTCGGGCACATTGGCGTGCAGCAGATGGCTGTTGTCCACGGTATGCAGCAGGAATTCGCCCTGCCAGCCGCATTGCTGCATGGCAAAGCCCAGCTGCTCACCGATGCCGCCGGTGCGCACCGTATCCTCGGCAAACAAAATCGTGTCGTAATGCTTCAGTGTATCGCACACACCGTCCGGCAGCGGGTAAAGCTGCGTCAGCTTGACGCAGTCCGCCTGCACGCCATGCTGGGCCAGCAGATCCTTGGCGGCAATGATCTCCTCGGTCTCGGCACCGTAGCTGACAAGCGCAACACGTGCGCCATCGACGGGGTCCAGCACATCGTAGCGCGCGCCTGTGCAGGGCAGCGCCGCCAGTGCGGGGTTCTCGCCGCCGCGGGCATAGCGGATCATCCGCGGGCCGTGTGCCTCGCGCACAAGATAGGTCAGCCAGTAGCGCAGCTCCGCATAGCTGGCGGGGGCAAAAATCGGGATGTTTACATTCGAGAAGAACGCAACATCGTAAATGCCCTGGTGTGTGGCACCGTCGCCGGGCACCAGCCCCGCACGGTCCACAGCGAACAGCACATCCAGCTGCATCAGATTGACATCATGGATGATCTGGTCGTAGGCGCGCTGGAAAAATGTGGAATAGATGGCGACTACGGGCAGCAACCCCTGGCTGGCCAGACCCGCCGCAAACGTGACGGCGTGTTCCTCCGCCATGCCGACGTCAAAGAAACGCCCGGGATGGCGGTGCTTGAAGAAGTTCAGACCGGTGCCGTACTTCATGGCGGCGGTGATGCCGCACAGCCGCGGCTCGTCGTCGCCCAAATCTGCCAGCGCACAGCCGAACGTAGACGAGAAGGAATCCTTCGGTGACAGCTCGGGGTCAGTCAGATGGTTCAAATCGATGGACGATACGGCGTGGAACTCGCCGGGGTTCTCCTCGGCGGGCTTCAGGCCCCTGCCCTTTTTGGTGACGACGTGCAGGAAAACCGGCGCATACTGCTCGCCGCGCAGGTTCGTCAGCGTGTGGGTCAGCATGCCCACATCATGGCCGTCGATGGGCCCGATATACTGGAAGCCCATCTCCTCAAACATCGTGGACTTGTAGATGCCGCGGCGGATCAGCTGCTTGCCGCCCTGCAAGACCCTGACCAGCGCGTCACCCGCCACGGGGATGCGCTCGAGCGTCGTCTCCATGTGGGCCTTGACGTGGGAGTACTTCGGGTCGGTGCGCAGCTTGGTCAGATAATTCGCCATCTGGCCGACATTTTTGGAAATCGACATCTTGTTGTCGTTCAGGATGACGATCAGATTGTTCAGCTTGCTGACATTGTTCATGCCCTCGTAGACCATGCCGCCGGTAAACGCACCGTCGCCAACGATGACCACGACCTTGCCCGGCTCGTTCTTGAGCTTTTTGGCGCGGGCAATGCCGATGGCTGTTGACAGCGCCGCACTGCCGTGGCCGGCAATAAAGGCGTCACAATTGCTCTCCCGCGGACTGGGAAAGCCGGAAATGCCGTTTTTGCGGCGCAGCTGGGCGAAGCCCTCGCGCCGCCCGGTCAGCAGCTTGTGGGTGTAGCACTGATGGCCGACGTCAAACAGCAGCTTGTCCTGCGGGAAGTCCAGCACGCGGTGCAGGGCCACCGTCAGCTCCACAACGCCGAGGTTCGACGACAGATGGCCGCCGGTCTCGGAAACGCTCTTGATCAAAAACTGCCGGATCTCCTCACACAGGACGGGCATATCGGACGCGGGCAGGTTTTTTATTTCTCCGGGCGCATTGATGCGCTCCAGCAAGGGATAGCTCATATACGCACCTCGTTTTTACACCATCGGCATGGCAAAGCCCAGCACAATGCCGAGCGCCGCACCGGTCACAACTTCGATCGGCGTATGGCCGACCATTTCCTTCAGCTTTTTGCCGTGGGGCAGCTGAAACTGCTCAAACCCCTGGTCCATCCATTCGGTGAACATTCGGTTCAGCACCTTGGCCTGCTCGCCGGTCTCGTAGCGCACGCCCATGGCGTCATACATGACAATGATGGACAGCACCGCCGCAATGGCGAAGATCGGGGAATTGACGCCGCAGTACCGCCCCGTGGCAACGACCATGGCGCAGACCGTGGCCGAGTGGGAGCTGGGCATGCCGCCCGCACCCCACATACGCTCGGCAATAAAGCGGTGGAAGATAAACAGATTCAGAAGAACCTTAATAAGCTGGGCCAGCAGCGATGCACAGATCGCCGTAGCCAGCACAAAATTCCAACTCAGCGCAGCGCGCAGCAGTGGCATGGGATCACATCCTTATTTCTTACGTTCCAGCAGCTCCGCTGCCATCAGGCGCAGAAAATCTGCCCCGGGGCCAAGCGCATCCAGCGCGGCCAGCGCTGCGGCATTGTGGCGCTCGGCTTCCTCGTGTGCGCCCTGTAAACCGTACAGCGTGATAAAAGTGGTTTTGTCGTTGTCGGCGTCGCTGCCCACGGGCTTGCCCAGCTCCTCCGTCGTAGAGGTGACGTCCAGAATGTCATCGACGATCTGGAAAACCAGGCCAAGCTCGGCAGCGTAGCGCACCAGCGCCTTGCGGGTGTCCGTGTCGGGGCGCACACCCGCGGCGGCGCAGCCCAGCTCGACGGCGGCAATGATGAGCGCACCGGTTTTGTGGGCGTGCAGGTTTAAAAGCTCGGCCTCACCGGCGCGCACCGTCTCAAAATGCTTGTCCAGCTCCTGGCCGTAGAGCATGCCGCGGTCCCCGCCGCCTCTGGCCAGCAGCTGCACGGCCTCAATGCGGCTCTCGGCAGAGCACTTTGCATGAGCAAGGACCTCAAACGCTGCCGTGACCAGTGCGTCCGCGGCCAGCAGGGCCGTTGCCTCGCCAAACTGCTTGTGGCAGCTCGGGCGTCCGCGGCGGAAATCATCGTTGTCCATGCAGGGCATATCATCGTGAATGAGCGAGTAGCAGTGCAGCATTTCCAGCGCACAGGCATAGTCCAGCGCATCGGCAGCGTCGGCACCGGCCAGCTGGCAGGCGGCCAGCGTCAGCACGGCGCGCACACGTTTGCCGCCGCCCAGAAGGCTGTAGCGCGCGGCCTGCCCCAGCTCAGACTGCTGCGGCAGGTATTCATCGCACAGCGCGGCCAGGCGTTTTTCGGTCAGACCGGCCCAGGCGGTAAGCTGCTGCTTATATTCCTCATGCGTCATGGGGCACCTCCACATCCGGGGCAAGGCTGGCGTCGATCTCCTCGACCTGCAGCCGAGCCTTGTCCAGCGCTGTATTACAGTAATGGATCAGCCCGGCGGCCTCGGCGTACAGCTTGACGGAATCAGCCAGCGGTGTGGCTTCATCCTGCAGCTGGGTCAGAAGTCCCTGCAGGCGGTCCATGCCTTCCTCGAAGGATTTGGGCTGCTTCATCGGGTATCACTCCCCTGTTTTTTGTTCCAAAGTGTGTACCGCTTCCACGCGGCATTTGGCGGCGGCTCTGGCACCGCGCAGCGTCACGGCCTCGCCGGGACGCAGTGTTTCGACGGCGCAGGGCGTGCCGTTTTGCTCCGGCAGCGCGTAGCCGCGGGCCAGTACGGCGTAAGGGCTTAGGGATTCCGCCACAGCAGCGGCGCTTTGCAGGCTGCGCCGGGCATCCTGCACATGGCGCTGTGCGGCCTGCCGGACAGCGGCCTGCGCAATGGCAAGCTCCTGCCCGCGGCGGTCTAACTGCTGGTGCTGACGCTGCAAAAGCTGCGCCGTGGCCAGCTGGTTAAACCTATTATAGCATAGATTGCAGCGATTCTGTATATTTTTTTGAATATTTTGCTGCAAAATGAATATTTTCTGCCGTACATCCCCCTGATCGGGCACGCAGAGCTCCGCCGCGGCGGACGGTGTCGGCGCGCGCAGGTCGGCAACATAGTCCAGAATCGAAGTGTCGATCTCATGCCCTACCGCCGAGACCACCGGCCTGCGGCAGGCGGCTGCCGCGCGGGCGATACGCTCGGAGTTGAACACCCACAGATCCTCTTTGCTGCCGCCGCCGCGGGTGACCAGGATCAGGTCGGGCCGCGGGTCGCGGTCCAGCCTGCGGATGCCGTCCACGATACTCTTTTCAGCCTCGATGCCCTGCACGCTGACGGGGGCCAGCAGCAATTTCACCATCGGCCAGCGACGGCCAATGACGTTCTGCACGTCCTGCCACGCTGCGCCGGTCTTGCTCGTGACAACGCCGATACACCTCGGTACGGCGGGCAGCGGGCGCTTGCGCTCGGGCGCAAACAACCCCTCGGCCTCCAGCTTTTTGTACAGCGCGTCAAACGCCATCTGCGCGGCACCCGCGCCGAAGGGCTTCATATAGTCAGCGTAGAGCTGGAACGCGCCGTCCCGCTCATAGATCGTGGCGCGTCCGTAGACGAGCACCAGCATACCGTTCTGCGGTTCGAAGTTCAAAAGCTGTGCCTGGGAGCGGAACATGACAGTTTTGATGGAGGCGTTCTCATCCTTGAGCGTGAAATACAGATGCCCGCTCTTGTAATGCCGCGTAAAGCCGGAAATTTCCCCGCAGACGATCAGATCGTTCAGCGGGTCGCATTGCTCCAATACGCGCTTTGCCAGCCGGTTCAGGCTGGTTACATTGATGTAGTCGGCCATGCGCCACACTCCCTCGCCGCCAAGATCGAGATGCCAATGGCATTGTCACTGGCAAATTTTCCCGGTACAAAATGTGCGTTCGGCACGCGGTTCGTCACATAGGTGCGGATCAGATCGCTGCTCATAACGCCGCCCGCAAAAACCACGGGCAGACCCGGATGCTCGGCCAGGGCGTTGTTTGCCATCCGCACAAGCGTTTCACCCACGCAGAGCAGACAGTATTTGCAGACATAGGGCGCGTCATGCCCGTCGGCCAGCAGCTTTGCGCACTGGTTCTCAAGGCCGGACAGACTGCACGTCAGCCCGTGTACACTGACCTTGGAATGGACTTTTTCTTTACACAAAGCGGCCTGCTCGCTGACATAGACGCCCGCCGGGAACGGAAAGCCCAGCTTGACGCCGAGGCGGTCCACAGCCTGTCCGGCATACAGATCGCTGCTTGTGCCCAGCGGCGTGATGCGCTCGGCCCCATGGCACAAAAGAAGGTCGGTGGTGCCGCCGGAGACATGAAATACAAGTGACTCCCGCTCAAACAGCGTGAAATCCCCCGCCGCGTACAGCGCCGCGGCAATATGCCCCTGCTGGTGGGTCAGCTCAATGAGCGGCAGCGCGCGGGACAGGCTGAACGCCGTCGCGGCGCTGACACCGGCCAGAAAGCACGGCATATACGACCCCTCCACGGGGCGCGGCCTGGCGGACACGCCAACGGCCCTGACCTGCGCCAGGTCGGCCCTTGCGCCCAGCTCCGCCAGCATGGCGGGCAGGGCTGCCGTGTGGTGGAACAGCGCGTCGCTCTGCCGCAGACCGAGCTGCCCTTCCTTGACGGGCAAAAACTTTTTGCAATCGCAAACAACCTCTCCGGCGTCTGTGTCAAACACTGCCAGAGAGGTTGCGTAATTGCTGGTGTCGATGCCCAGCGTCAGCATTGGGGTTCGGGGGTCTCGCCGCGCTCACGCGCAACGGCACCCAACAGGCCATTGACGAACTGGTAGTCGTCCTCGGCACCGTATTTCTTGACCAGCTCGACAGCCTCGTTGATGGCGACGCCGGGCTTCTGCTCGTCGCCGTACAGCATCTCGGCCAGAGCCAGGCGCAGGGCAACCAGGCTCACGCGGGGCACGCGGGAAAGTGTCCAGCCCTTCAGGTGGGCGGTGATGATCTCATCCAGCTCGGCGGCGTGGTCGTTCATGGCGGCCAGCAGCTGGTTGGCGAATGCGTCTGGGGCGGCGTGCTCCTCGGCGGGGACCGTCGGCTCTTCGGGTTCAAACGTGGCGGCAAACGCCGTCAGAAAGGCCGTCTCGCGGGATTCGCGGCGGGTCAGCTTTTTCTCCATACGTAAAGTTCCTGTCTTTCCTTGATTCTCTTACTCTTTTTCGGCTGCGTCGGTCAGGCCCACGACCAGAACATCCACGCGGGACACGGTGATGCCCGTCATGTTCTGGATCGTCTGCTTGACGTTCTCCTGCACCTTTTCGCACAGGGGCATGACCTTGCTGCCGTACACAACGGTGAGGTGCACCGTGACGGTGGCAACGCCGTCCTCCATGACGACGGTGACCGGCTTCTGCAGGCCGGTGCGGCCCAGAAGCGAGCGGACGTTCTGGCTGGTGCCGGTGGCTACATCGGCAACACCGTCAACCTCCAGCGCGGCCAGACGCGCAATTTTTGCGATAACCTCGGTCGAGATCTGTAAGCTGCCGCCGATGGTATTGTGTACATCCATAGTGTGTACCCTCCCGTTGCAAACGGCCTTGCGGCCATAGTTCTACTAATATAAATCAGTGTACCACAAAACAGCACGGTTTGCAACAGAATGTTCAGTTATTTTACCTCTACAATCGTAATGTCCTGTGCAGTCAGCCCCTTGCACTGGCTCAAAAGCGCGTCGCGGATGCGGGTGACCTCCTCGGCATTCAGGGCATCGCTCTCGGTCATGACGGTCACATTGGCCTTGCTGCCCTCCAGATTCACCACGCAGTCGGTAAAGCCCTTCGACTTGATGAGCGTTTCCAGCTTGGTTTCAAGCGTGATATTGCTGATGCGGTCACTCAGCTGGGTCGTCAGCTGCTCCTTCTCCTCGCTGGTCAGCTTGGTGTCCTTCAGGGACTTTTTCAGGGTGTCCAGCGCCTCATCCCGCGCTTTGCTGCGCGTTAAGCGGGCGGACTCAAAAAACTCGGTGCCGGAGTCCTTGTTTACGCTGACGAGCTGGGCCTCGCCGTAGTTCTTGTTGGAGGTTTCCTCAGCGCTCATCATCTGCGTATCGGCCCCGGCAGCTGTCTCAAGCACGAGCGGGTCGGTGATCGGCTCGGCGGCCTGGGCCGAGGTCTCCACGGCTTCCCCTGCGGTGTCTGACACGACCAGACTGGGCGGAGCCTCGCGGGAGAAGGACCAGTTCAGGTACACGGCGGCTCCCAGCGCCAGTGTCAGAACGACGGCAGTTGCGCCGCGGCTTTTCAGCTTGGCAGAAAGTTGCTTCATGGTGTTCCTCCCTCTAGTTGGCCGATGCCATTTTTGCAACGGTGATATGATTGGTGCCGATGCCGGTCAGTGCCTGCACCAAGGCGGTGACGCGGCTCTGCACGGCAGCACTGCCGCCGCCCTCGCAGACAACGGCGACGCCGAGCACGCGGGGCGTCTCGACGGTTTCCACAAGGCCGTCCGCCCCGCCGCTGCCCAAAAGTACATGGGTGGAGCTGCCGTCGCTGTCGGTGTCGGTAGCATAAACGCTCTCGCTGCCGGATTCCAGCGTGACCATGACGGCAGTCTTGCCCGCACCCTCCACACGGGAGATCAGTGCGGTCAGGCGGGTCTCCAGCTCTGCGGCATAGTCAGCGGTGCTGTCGGTCATGGCGGCTGGCGCGGCGCTCTGCGTGCTGCTGTCCGCGGGCAGCCAGGACGAGACCGCCAGCATCAACAGCCCGGCCAGCCCCATGCAGACCAGCAGGTTTACCCGCTGCTTTTCATCTGCCAGCGCTGTGCGCAGCCGGGCGGCCAGCGGAGCCAGACGTTCCCGGGCGGTCATGGGGCAGCCTCCGCAAAGCGCCAGGGCAGCTCCCCCGCATTGACGGCGAGCAGGGCCTCAATGGCGGGCTTGTCGCGCGGGTTCACGGGTGTGATGACACATACGCCATTCTGCCAGCTGACCGCAGCGTTGATTCCGGCGTTCCGCAAGACTTCGCGCACGGCATCCACCGAGGCGGCCAGCGCAAGTTCCCGGCTGTAATCGGAGTAGTCGGCAGTGTCCTGCCCATCGGGCAGGCTGCGCAGCTCCCGCACAAGGCCGTCCCAGTCAAGACCGTGCACCAGCTGCACGCCCACTGTTAAAATATACAGCACCAGCACGGTATTTATGACGGATTTAAAGCCGTTCTCCGGCCAGAAAAGCCGCAGTATGCCCGCCAGCGCGGACAGCACGCAGCATCCCAGCGCTATGTGACGCAGTGAAGTCATCCCAAGCCCCCGTTTCCCGCCAGCAGCAACAGCGCCGTGGACAGAAAGATCATGAAGAAATACAGCACCAGCATGGACCCGCAGAGCCGTGCCCCCTCAAAGTAAAGGCGGCAGAGCTGTGCGCACTGCCTTTGACCGGTGGCCCCGGCCAAGATGCCCGCGGCGGCAAAGGCCAGCGCGCAGGCAAGGCACTGGAGCAGTACCGGGGCAAACAGCGCGGCCAGTGCCAGCAGCGCCGCCAGGGCCAGAGAACCCTTCAGCAGCTGTACGGCGGCGGCAGCGCCCGTCAGCGCTGCGGCTGCGGCGTCCCCGACAACGGGAATGACACCCTGCAATAGCCCCTTGCCGGTTCGCAGGGCCGCACTGTCCGCCGTGGCCGCCAGTGCGCTTTGCAGCCCCAGCACAAGGCTGAACAGCGCCCCGCAGCCCTTGAGCAGCCAGTGCAGGCAGCGGGAAAACAGCGCGGCGGCATCCCCCATGCCGGGGTTGTCCCACAGGCAGGCCGAGACCGCAAAGCAGAAATACAGCTGCATGACAGGCAGAAGCAGCTTTTGGATGACGGCTGAAAGAAACCCGGACATGGCAAAAAACATGCCGCTGTAGACAAGCGCCCCCGATGTCTGCCCGCCTGCGGCGGCCAGACCGCTGAACACCGGCACAAAGGCAGTCAGATAGGTGCGGCAGTCCTGCGCCGTCGCGGCGACAAGCTCGGTCAGCTGCATGGCAGCGGAAAGGCTCAGCGTGCCAAAGCCGAGCACCGCGAGGATCTCCACATAGGCGCGGTACGGGTCCCCGGCCAGCAGGCCCAGCAGCCCCGCCAGCAGCAGATACCCGGCGGACTGCACCGCAAGGTGCAGTGCGGGCTGCAAACCCTCGGCGGCCCAGGCACCGACGGTGTCACATAAATCGGAAAAGCGCCAGCGGGCGGCGTCGGATAGGTCAGTGCCGCCTTCGTCCAAGATGTCCCGGACACTTTTGGGCAATTCGCCGGACAGCTCGTCCGCAAACACAGGCGGCGGTACGGCCAGCAAAAGCACTACTGCAAATAGGACGCAAACGAGCCGAGCAGCGATTGCAGCAGCGGCAGCGCCTGCAACAGCGCCAGCACCCTGCCGCAGAGCTCGATGGCGGTAGCCGCCGCGGAAAGCCCGGCCTCCTTGCAGGTATCGGCGGCAAGCTGTGCCACCAGCGCAATGCCCAGCACCTGCAAAAGCACTGCCGGGCTCTGCCCCTGAAAATACCCATCCAGCGTGCGCAGCCAGTCGAGCAGCGGCTGGACCTGCCGCACAACGATGGCCAACAGCCCCGCGGCGGTGCAGACCGAGACGAGGAACGCGAACGCGGGCTGGTCCTTTTTCAGGAGCAAGGTCAACACAGCCGCCACAAGCACCGCGGCGGCCAGCTTGCACAACAGCATCATAGCTCATAGCTCAAACAAGGCTTTGATCAGCACAAACAGGTCACTGATCTGCCGTACCAGCATCGACAGCACGACGATCAGCCCCGCCAGCGTGGTCATCATGGCCTGATCCTCCCGCCCGGAGCGGATGAGCAGCTGATTCAGAACGGCCACGATGATGCCGGTGGCGGCAATTTTAAAAACAAGGTCGATGTCCATAGGGGCCACTCCTTACCACAGCAAAATGGCGGCCAGTGCGCCGAGACAGCCCCCCAGCCGCGGCCATAGCCGCCGGGCCGTGCGGCAGTGCTCCGCAGACTCCGCAGACTGCGCCTCACAGCGCGAAGCCAGGCGGTGCAGCGCGGCACAGGCCGTCAGGCGCGGGGCCTCCTCGGCGGCGGAAAGGCTCGACTGTATCTCATGCCGCAGTGCGTCCGGCATACAGGAAGGCGGTGTCAGCGCGGACAGGCTCTCCCCCGGCGCGGGACAAAAAACGGCAAACGCCGGGTCCTGCGCTGCGCGGCGTAATAGCTCCGGTCCGGTGAGCGCCTGTGCGTCCAGCAGCTCGGCCAGGTATGTAAGCAGGCGGGCAAAGCTGTGCAGCTGGCGGCGGCTGTTCTCGGCGCGGGCAGCGGCGGCAAAGCCGCCGCCCATCCCGGCCAAAAGCAAAAGCAGCGTGCCGAGCAGTCGCAAAAGCAGCGTCACAGCGTCACCCACTGCGCCACCGCACCAGGACGGGAGCGCCCGGACAGGAACGCGGCCTTTGCAAAAGCACCGGTATCCAGCAGCGCGGCCAGCGCCGACTTTTTGCGCAGCCCCGCCGGGTCGTCACAGTGTACCGTGGCAAAGAATACAACGCCGGAGGCGACCCCCTGTGCGACGGCCTCGGCATCGCCGGGCGTGCCCAGCTCATCACAGACGATGACCTGCGGGTTCATGCAGCGCAGCGCCATGGCAATGCCCTCGGCCTTGGTGCAGCGGGCGTAGACATCGCACCGAATCTGCGCTGCGCGGGGCAGACTGCCCGCCTCACAGGCCATCAGTTCGCCGCGCTCATCAATGACGCTGACAAGTTCGTCCCCCTCGCAGATCTTTTGCACAAGAGAGCGCAGCAGAGTGGTCTTGCCGCTGCCCGGCGGGCCGGCCAGCAGCAGCCCGCCGGTGGGGGCAACGGTCAGTGCTTCCAGCTCGGGCGGCAGCGGACAGGTCAGCCAGCGCGCAATGCGCAGATTGAGCGACGTTACGGCGGAAAAGCCGCCCGGCCCGCGGCAGCCCGCTACCCCGATGCGGCAGCCGCCCTGCACGGTGAAATACCCCTGCTTCAGCTCGTCCTCATAGGCGTAGACCGAGCGGCGGCAGAGCTGCAGAAAGCAGTCCCGCAGGGTGTCGGTCTCCAACGCGGCAGGCAGACCCGTTCCGGGCAGAAATTTGGCCGCGGGGCACAGTCTGCCGCAAATCGTGAACTGTACGGGCTGGCCCAGCCGCAGACGGATCTCCTGAATGTGCGGCGCATAGTGGGCGTCCAGCTTGGCCAGCGGTGTGCGCAGTGCGGGCGGCAGGCTTTCAAGGATGCGGTAGTACTCGTCCATCGTTTCTTCACCTCACACTGCCAGTGTATGAGGGTGCGGCGCGGGGTAGAACAAAAAAGAGGACATCCCGTGGTGGGATGCCCCCTGAAAGGTGTATGCTGTTTTATTGCCCGTTATCCTTGATCAGCTGATACAGTCCGGCCTCGTCCAGTACGGGGATGCCAAGCGTCTGCGCCTTTGTCAGCTTGGAACCTGCGGCCTCACCGGCCACAACATAGCTCGTCTTTTTGCTGACCGAGCCAGCCGCCTTGCCGCCGTTCTGGGTGATGAGCGCCTCGGCCTCCTGACGGGAGAGTGTCGGCAGTGTGCCCGTGACGACAAGCGTCATACCGGCCAGCGCGGTGCCCTTCTTCTCGCCGGTCCACTGCATGTTCACGCCGTCGCGCACAAGGCGGTTCAGCAGGTCGGTTGTGCCGTCCTTTGCAAAAAATTCCAGCACGCTCTGGGCCATGACTTCGCCGAAGCCGTCGATCTCGCACATCTGCTCGGCAGTGGCCTGGCGCAGGGCGTCCATGCTGCCGAAATGCTCACCCAGCAGCGCGGCGGCCTTGTCGCCGATGTTGCGGATGCCAAGGCCGAAAATCAGCTTATCAAGATTGTTGCGCTTCGAGCCTTCGATTGCGTTCAAAAGGTTCTGTGCGCTCTTTTTCTTGAATTTGTCCAGCGTAAGCAACTGCTCCTCGGTCAGGGTGTACAGGTCAGCTACCGTGGAGACCAGCCCCTTGTCGATGAGCTGTACGGCCACAGCCTCGCCCAGGCCGTCAATGGCCATGGCGTTGCGGGACGCAAAGTGGATGAGGTTGCGCAGGCTCTGCGCCGGGCATTCGGGGTTGACGCAGCGCAGGGCTGTTTCGTCCTGCAAATGCACCACGGGTGCACCGCAGCTCGGGCAGGTCGTGGGCATGGCAAAGGGCTTGCTGCCCGGCAGACGGGCCGATACGCCGATGACCTCCGGGATGATGTCCCCCGCCTTGCGCACCTTGATGGTGTCCCCGATGCCGACGCCTAAGTTTGCGATAATATCGCCGTTGTGCAGGCTCGCGCGGGAAACGCTGGTGCCCGCAAGGAAGATCGGGTCGAACACAGCCGTCGGGGTCAGCACGCCGGTGCGGCCAACGGTGACCTCGATATTGCGCACGACGCTTTCCTTGACCTCGGGCGGATACTTGAACGCAATGGCCCACCGCGGGAACTTGTTCGTGCTGCCCAGGGTGCGGCGGGCGGCCAGGTCGTTGACCTTGATGACCGCGCCGTCAATGTCAAATTCCAGCGTGCCGCGGGCCTCGCCGATGGCTTCAATTTCTTTAATAGCATCCTCGATATTCTCAAACACGCTGTACCGCGGAGAAACCGGGAAACCCAGTGATTTGATATAGTCCAGCGTCTCACGGTGGGTTCTGAAGGTGCGGCCCTCGCACTGCTGCAGGTTAAAGACAAAGATGGACAGCCCGCGCTCCGCAGTGATTTTGGAATCCTTCTGACGCAGTGAGCCGGCCGCCGCGTTGCGGGGGTTCTTGAAGGGCGTTTTGTCCTCCAGCTCCTGCTGCTCTTTTAATTTAAAAAACGCCGAGTGCGGCATATATACCTCGCCGCGCACCTCGAGAAAGTCCGGCGCGTCAGGCAGCTCGTGCGGAATGTCCTTAATGGTCATGATGTTCTCGGTCACATCCTCGCCGACGACACCGTCGCCGCGGGTCGAGCCGCGCACCAGCTGGCCCATGCGGTACTCAAGGCTGACAGACAAGCCGTCGATTTTGGCCTCGACGACGTACTCGGGCCGGATGCCTGCCTCCCGCACGCGGGTGTCAAACTCCCGCAGCTCGTCAAACGAGAACGCATCCTGCAGGCTCTCCATCTTGACGGCATGGGTCACCTTGCTGAATTTGCTGCTGGCCGTGCCGCCCACATGCTGCGTGGGTGAGCTGGCCGTGACCAGCTCGGGGTATTCGGCTTCGATCTGCTTGAGCTCACGGTTCAAAGCGTCGTACTCGAAATCCTCCAGCTCGGGGGCGTCCTGGTCATAGTATAAGCGGTTGTTTTTTTCTATGATGACGCGCAGTTCTTCGGCGCGTTTGCGGGCCTGCTCTAATTCCATATTGCTACACTCCGTTTGTTGGTATCAGCTTAGTATACCACATCTGCGGGGGCAAATTCAATCCAAATCGGAGGCATAGGCGTTCGGAATATCGCCGCAGACGAGCAGGCTTGCCAGCGGATAGTCCGCCGCAACAGTCAGAGTGGCCGTGCTGCCGTCCAAAATCATGTTGACGGTGACGGACAGCTGCAAAACCGCGCTGTACCGTGTGGTATTGATGGAAAGCGACTGCGTTGTCTCGCGTATCTCCCCCTGCACATACCCCTTGGGCCGGATCGACAGCAGCCAGCCGGGGCCAAGGCCGCTCAGCAGTGAATTGTTCGTCAGACTGCCGAACGGGACGGCATAGAAGATCTCCGGCAGAGCGTCCATCTCGGTCTGCACGGCGCTGACAAATTGGGTCTGCGCGGCCCCGGCGGCTGCGGCGTCCAGACTGACAAGCCCGGAGCCCTGTGTAAAAAGCGCGTCACACAGCGCCGGGGAGCGCGTCAGCTCCGCAGCAACGGCGCGGTTCATGGCCTGCACGGCGGCAGAGCGGGCCTCGTATTCGGCCAGTTCGTGCAGCGTCGGCTTGACGACGGTGTTGACGTAGCGGTTCAGGGACAGCAACCCCACAGCCAGTACAAGAACGGCCAACAGGCAGAAACCGCGCCGCCGGGCTTGCCGCCTATCTTTTGCACTGCACCGCCGCATAGTACCACCCCTGCGTATCCTATGCAAAAACGCCCCGGAGCGTTCAGGCTCCGGGGCGTCGGGCGGCTTGGTCAGTGATTATTTGAAGTAGCGGTCCAGCAGGCCCTGCATACCGCGGCCATGGCGGGCCTCGTCCTTCGCCATCTCATGGACGGTGTCGTGGATGGCGTCGAGGTTCAGCTCCTTGGCCTTCTTGGCCAGATCCATCTTGCCGGCGCAGGCGCCGCACTCGGCGTCAACGCGCATCTGCAGGTTCTTCTTGGTGCTGTCGGTCAAGACCTCGCCCAGCAGCTCGGCAAACTTGGAGGCGTGCTCGGCCTCCTCAAAGGCGTAGCGCTTCCAGGCCTCGGCGATCTCGGGATAGCCCTCGCGGTCAGCGACACGGCTCATGGCCAGATACATGCCGACCTCGCTGCACTCGCCGTTGAAGTTCTCGCGCAGACCCTGTTTGATCTCCTCGGGAACGTCCTTGGCGATGCCGACGACATGCTCGGTGACGTAGGTGTTGTCCTTCTTCTCAATGAACTTGGATGCCGGGGCCTTGCAGACCGGGCAGAACTCGGGGATGGAACCCTCTGCGATATAACCACAAACGGTGCAAACATACTTAGTCATAAGAATTGCCTCCTGTTATTTTGTAATTGCTCCTAGGACACATTCCTGTGTCGATGGCTTTATTATACGGCATGTACGCATAAATGTCAATAGGCAAAATAAAAATTTTAAGAAAGATTCTTATTTTTGAAATGGACTCCCCCGGCGCTGCTGCCCGGCCTGCTTCGGCAGTGCAGCAAACAGCGCCCGGGACAAAATACAGCTGATGCCGCCCACGATCAGCCCTGCCGCCAGCAGCACCGGCGCGTAGCCCAGTGCCATCGCACTGGAAAGCAGCACGGCGGCCCCGGCCAGCTGCCCCAGATTGTGGGCCAGCGCCGAACCGGCACAGAAGATATACCCGCTGACCGGCAGCTGCAGCAGCACAAGCATGACGGCCAGAGACAGCGCCCCGCCGCACAGCGACAGAAACCCGGCGGTGGCCCCGCGGGTCAGAAAGGCGAACAACGCCTTTAACACAACCAGCAGCAGCGCCGTTCGGGTGCGCAGAAACAGCAGCGCGTACATGACGACGATGTTGGACAGTCCTAATTTAATAGCCGGCATCAGCCCCAGCAGCGGCGACACGAGCGATTCCAGATAGGACAGCGCGATGGCTAAGGCAAACAGCATCCCGGTCCAGGCTGTTTCCCGGGCTTTTTGACTGCGCACAGGCATACCCCCGCAAATTACAATTTTCTTTGACTATACCCTGCCGCGGAGGGATTGTCAAGGCATAAAAAATTTACATATTCTGTGCCGGTATCGCGGCAGGTTTTGCCAGAAACGCCTTGAAAAAAACAGGAAAATAGTGTATCCTTATAAAAGTATAGGGCAAGCTATGCCCATACGTGAAGGAAATAACCACAGTGTTATAATAAAAGGAGAACCTGACCTATGAAAAAACTGATCCCCGTTATTCTGTGCTGCGCCATGCTGCTGGCCGCCTGCGGCTCCTCCGCTGACTCTGCCCCCGCCGCCAGCGAGAGCACTTCCGCTGCCGCATCTTCTGAGACAGCCTCCTCTGCGGAAAGCACCATCGGCGGCGCGGACGGCGAGACCGACATCGTCGTGAGCGATGAAGCCAACACCGCAAACCTTGATGCCGCTGTTGCCGCTATCGAGGCTGTGAACCCCATCGCCAACCCCCGTGCGCTGGATGACTTCTCCGTGGAGAATGAGCTGATGCTGACGATGGACAACCTCGTCGGCTACAAGGGCGATGTCACGAACGACCAGGCGGACTGCGGTCTCGTCTTTGTTGCTCAGGCCAAGGACGGCAAGGTCGATGCCGTCAAGGAAGAACTGGAAGCCTACAAGGAGAGTCTGTCCGCCAATGACCTGTACGCCGAGTTTGCCGACAAGGTCGCACTGGCCAAGGATGCCCGCATTGTGACCAACGGCAACTATGTTGCCATCGTCATTGCCGGTATCGCCAACCCCGACTACGCCCCCATTGATACCGCGCTGGAGACTGCGCTGAACTTCTGATTGATCCCTGTACCCTGCAGGCCGCTGCCGTTCGGCAACGGCCTTTTTTGCTAACGATGAAATTCACCGAAAGAAAGGGAGTCCGCCATGGTTTTTAACAGTGTGGTGTTCCTGTTCTGCTTCCTGCCGCTTTCCCTGCTGCTGTATTATCTGGTGCCGGGCCGCGCCAAAAATGCAGTGCTGCTGGCAGAAAGCCTCATCTTCTACTGCTGGACAGGTGTTGCGTTCCTGCCGCTGATCGCCGTGCTGATCGTCTTTAACTACCTGTGGGCGCTGCTGACAGCGCGGGCGAAGGCCAAACTGCGCGGTCTGCTGCCGCTGGCAGCAGTGCTCGTCAATTTGGGCGTGCTGGTGTACTTCAAGTATGCCAACTTCCTGATCGACACGGTCAACGAGGTCGCGCATCTGGGGCTGGCGGCGCTGAACATAGGCACGGTGCTGCCGCTGGGCATCAGCTACTACATTTTCAAGATCATCAGCTATGAGGTCGACGTCTGCACCGGAAAGATCGCGCCGGAGAAAAACTTCATCACCTTTGCAGTGTATGTGCTTTTCTTCCCGCAGCTGATCGTCGGGCCCATCGTCAAATACCGCGAGATGGCCGACCAGCTGCACGACGGCGCGAACCGCTGCACGCCGGCAAGGGCCGAGCACGGCGCAGAGCTGTTTGTGTTCGGCCTTGCGAAGAAGGTCATTCTGGCGGACTCCATCGGCGCACTCTGGACCGACATCATCGGCGCGGGCGGCGTTGGGCTGACGAATGTCTCGACGCCGCTGGCGTGGCTGGGCATCATCGCCTACAGTTTACAGCTCTACTTTGATTTTGCGGGCTACAGCGAGATGAGCAACGGCCTGGCCGCACTGCTCGGCTTTGACTGTCCGGCCAACTTCAACCTGCCGTATATCTCGGGCAGCATCACCGAGTTCTGGCGGCGCTGGCATATTACGCTGTCGGGCTGGTTCCGGGATTACATCTACATTCCCATGGGCGGCAACCGCAAGGGCCAGGCGCGCCAGCTGCTCAATATGTTCCTGGTCTGGGCTGCTACCGGCATCTGGCATGGGGCCAGCTGGAACTTTATTGCCTGGGGCCTTTACTACTTTGTGCTGCTCACGATTGAAAAAAACTTCCTGCTGAAATATCTCAAAAAGGGCAAGGTCTGGCCGCATATCTATACGCTGTTCTTTGTGGTGCTGGGCTGGGGCATTTTTACGGCCAACCAGCCCGGCGCGCCGCTGGGCCTGCTGCTGCAAAAGCTGTTTGTGCCCCAGGGCGGCATTTCGCCCGTGTACTACCTGCGCAATTACGGTGTGCTGCTGGTGCTGGGCTGTGTCTGCTCGTCCGCGCTGCCGCACTGGCTGTGGGAGAAAATCAGCAAAAATACTGTGGCAAAGCTCCTTGTGTTTGCCCTGCTGACCGCGCTGTGCGTCTGCTACGTAGTGGCCGCCACGAACGCTACCGCGCTGTACGCGAATTTCTGAGAGGAGGAACGGACAAATGTCAAAGGTTGTGTACCGTAAAAACGGCGGCAGGCGCCGTGCGGGGTATCCGCTGCTGGTGCTCTGCGCCGTGCTGCTGTTCGGGTTCTCCCTCGTCAATATTGTGTGGCCCAAGCGCACGCAGCTCGAGCTGGAAAACCGCAAGGCCGCACAGCTCCCGGCGTTCAGCGTGAGCGCACTGCTGGACGGCAGCTGGCAGAGCGGCTTTGCCCGCTGGATGCAGGATCAGTTCTCCCTGCGTGACGCGGCGGTCAACACCCAGCGCGCGGCGGACGAGGTGCTGTTCCGGAAGGCGGAGGAGGGCGGCATTCTGCTGGGTAAGGACCGCTGGATGTTCACAAAGCTGTTCACGGTGGACGACGCCACCCGGAAGCAGCTTGCCAAGAACGTACAGGCCGTCAGCGAGTTTGCCGCGAACCACCCGGGCAAGGTCACCTTCCTGCTGGCCCCGTCGGCCAGCGTCATCTACCCGGAAAAGCTGCCCGCAGGCGCACCGATGGTGGATGAAAACGCGATGCTCGATGATATTTTTGCCAAAGTCGGCCAGAGCGCCAATGTCATCGACCTGCGCGGGACGTTCACAGACCTGAAGGATGAATACCTGTATTTCAAGACCGACCACCACTGGACGCCCAACGGCGCGTACCGTGCCTATGAGCAGTTCTGCAGCCTCAAGGGCCTGACGCCGTTTGACCGCGCCGCGCATGAGCCGATCACGGTGACAGACTTTCAGGGCACCCACTACTCGGCCACGCGGCTGTGGAACGTCGAAAACGATGAAATCACCTACTACCCGCTCGACAGCCTGATGACGATCTACAAAATCACGGGCGAGGCCGCCTACGAGCCGGAAACGACGGAAAACATCGTGAATGTGCAGAAGTTTGACACCCGCGATAAGTACGCCGCCTTTTTGGACGGCAACAACGGTTATTCAACGATCGAGGGCCGAGGCACAGGCAGTATTCTGGTGGTCAAGGACAGCTACGCGAACAGCTTTGTGCCCTACCTGACCGAGAATTACGCGAAAATCGGTGTGGTGGATTTCCGCAACTTCAAGTACGGCTTGGATTCCACAATTGAAAAAGAGGGCTATGACGAGGTGCTGGTGCTCTACAACTTCCAGACCTTTATCGCAGACGCGAATCTGATCTATATTTCCCGTCCGTCGACGCTCTCCTGACAGAAATAAGCGATGCCCGGTCAGAAATGGCCGGGCATTTTCTGTGCCTATTCAAATAGGATTTCCAGCCGCGGCACGGGCAGAACACTGCCGGGCCCGCACAGATTGACGTGCCAGAATTGCAGATGGAAAAAATCAGCGGCATCGTCTGCGGTCAGGGCCGAGAACGCCTGCTGCAATTCGGTGCAGAGCAGTGCCTGCCAATCCTCGTTGTACGCCCCCAGCGGCTGAAAATCCGTATCCCTCAGATGGAGCTGCACGGTGGTATCCTCTGCCGTGACGTTGACCTTGGTGTCACAGACGGCCTGCCCACCCGCAAAGGCAGTAAAGAAGCGGCCCGTCTGCCCGCAGAGCGCCGCGGCTAGCTGAGCCTGCAAACCGGAGACGTACACGGAAGCCCCGTCTGCTGCCAGCAGCGCAAAGTCATACCCGCTGTCAGCGCGGTAGGCGGGCACTGCACAGCCGTCCGCCTGGGTAAAAAGCTGCTGCAAGCCGCAGTGCAGGTCGTATTCCCTTTCCACGGCATTCATGTCCTCATACAGGGAGGCAGCGTCCGCGGCCCAGCTGTGGTCGGCGGTGTCCAGCACAAAAACCGAAAGCTCCGGCGCGGGCTGGGCCTTGTCGTAGAGCAGCGTGCCAAGTGTCTGCGCGTCGGCCCAATCACAGCCCGGCGGCAGTGCGGCCAGATCGAGAAGCCCGTAGTAGAGCCGGCCCGGCAGAGAGTCTTCGGCTAGGTGGAGCGCCTGCGCGGCGGTGTCCCCGCGGGCAGACACGGTTTTGTACTGCACGCCGTCACTCTCTGCGTTCTGATCGGCCAGCAGCAGACAGGCGGAGTATGCCCCCTGCTGCCGCGCAAAAAACACAGCGCGGACGATCTCCCGCTCGGAGAGCGCCTGCCCGCAGCCGCAGAGCAGCAGCGCGGCGCAGACGGTCAGCAGCGCCTTAGCCTTCGGTACAGACATGCGGCGGCACCTCCTATCCCGGTCAAGCCCACAAAACTCCAGGTTAGCACATTGCGCAGTGAGAGGGCCGCATCTAAATCGAGCTTGCGCAGCACCGCGCACAAAAGCCAGACACCGCCCGGATACAGGGGAAACCGATCCAACCCGGCGGCGCTGTCCTCAGCCTTGTTCTGCCCGCCCAGCAGCCGCACCAGCGCATAAAGGTAGAGAGCCAGCTTGACCGTGACGGCCATGACCCACAGAATAAATTGCAGCCACTCGAGCCGGTTGAAAATCGACAGTGCTCCGCATCGCGCGGCGGCGTGCACCGGGTCGATGCGCAGCGGCATGGCCGCGCCGTAGAACAATTCCAGAGTCAGGTGCATCCCCACGTCAAACGCCAGTGCCCACGCGGCCAGCCGCAGCAGCGTATGGCGGCCACGCTTGTCCTGCTCGGGCCAGAGCGCGGGCAGCAGGTATTCCGGGTAGAGCGTCAGCTGGTCTCTGACGGCGGCGAGAAAATCGCCCTGTGTCAGTGCGGCAGTTTGCAGATTGACGATGCACAGCCGCGGAAGCACCGATGCCAGCATGGCGACGGTTGCCAGTACCAGCAGACAGAGCACGGCATAGGCCGTCTGGGACAGCGCCGAAACCCGCCGCAGATAGACAACAGGCAGCACAACGAGCAGACAGACCGAGGTCAGCGTGACCGCACCGGGATAGAGCCGGTCCGCCAGCTGCCAGAGCCGCAGCAGCTCCAGTACCGATGTGTAGACGAGCAGCGCGCCGAACAGCAGCTTGTACACGGGGTCAGCGGCCAGCCGCCAGCTGCGGGCAAACAGCCAGCCGACGCCCGCCAGCAGCGGCGCACAGACCACCGCACTGAAAAGACCGGCGCGCGGCCAGTAGGCGGTCTGGCTGCGCAGCAGCACATTGACGAGCAGACTGACGAGCAGTGCGGCGAAAAGACTGGGGCATTCACGCTTCATGGCGGCTGATCACCTCCCCGGATTTGGCAAGGCGGCTCCAGATGCTGCGCACAAAGCCGTCCCTCACGCTGGCCCGGCCCGGCGGCATGAGCGGGTAGAGATAGTCGTACCCGAACGGCTCACTGCCGCAGGCCATCGCCAGAATCGTCAGTGCGGCGCAGGCCAGCCCCGGCACGCCGAAGCACCCGGCCAGCACGATGACGGCAAAGCGGAACAGGATCGACTGCTCATACAGCGACGGCACAGCCAGCGTGGCAATCGTCGCTGCAGCGGCCATCGTTAAAACCGGTACGCTGACGATGCCCGCGCTGACGGCGGTCTCGCCGATGATGAGCGCGCCGACCAAGCTGACCGTGTGGCTGATAGACTGCGGCGCACGCAGCCCGGCCTCGCGGACGATTTCTAAAAGCAGCGTCACGCAGAGCATTTCCAGCATTGGCGGCAGCGGCGTGGATGCCTCGCCCTGTGCCAGCTTGGTCAAAAGCCGGATAGGGATGATCTCCGGCGCAAAGGCCACGGCCATGACGTAGAGCCCCGGCCCGAACACGGCCAGCAGGAAGGCGAGATATTTTAAAATACGGATAAGTCCGGCGAACACTGCGCCCGAGGCGTAGTCGTCGAGGCACTCGAAGTGCTCGGCAAAAAAGCTGGGCACAATGAGCGCATACGGACAGCCCGCTACAAGAACGACGGCCTTGCCCTCACACAGACGGGCACAGGCCGTGGCGGGGCGTTCGGTGTAGGCAGCTGCCGGGAAAAGATTCAGCTTGTCCTGCTTGAGGAACGACGCAAAGTAGGCACTGTCCAGCAGAACGGGAATCTCCACCTGCTCCAGCCGCTCCCGCAGAGCGTCTATGGTTTCCTTTGGGGCCAGGGTACTGTCGTAGCACAGACAGTATTCGGTCTTGGCACGGGTCCTGGCGGTGGAGATCTCTGCCACAAGCGTTCCGGTGCGGAACTGCCGCCGCAGCAGCGAAATGTTATTGCGCAGCAGTTCGGTGAATGCCTCCTGCGGGCCGCGCAGGTTGCCCTCGCTCATCGGCGTCGAGATCGAGCGCTGGGGCATCTCCTGCGTCGAAAACGCGACGCCGCGCCGCACGCCGTCGATGAGCAAAACGGACAGTCCGTTGGAGAGCAGCTCCACCAGCGAGGTGCGATCCTCCACCGCGTCAGGCTCGGCTGGGACACGGCTCTGGGTCAGCAGATAGTCGCACAGCCCCTCCCCGCCGCCCAACATGGCGGGGTCGCGGTCCAGCATGTCCAACGCCATGCGGCAGAGCTTTTCCGGCGAGGACAGCCCTGTGAACATGACGATAGCGCACGGGATACCGGCAAGCATCAGGCGCTTGGTATAAAAATCGTCGGAACGGCCAAACATTTCCTCCAGAAGCGCAAGGTTGGCATCCAGCGAGCGGTACAGCGGTTTCTGCGTCATGGTTCTCCCCCTCTCACGCAGGATAGTGTGGCCGCCTTTGCGGGAATTTATGAGGAGGTTCCGGGATGATTTCTTCGGTTGTGCGCACGGTGCTGGTGTATCTGGCTGTGGTGGTGGCCATGCGGCTGATGGGCAAGCGCCAGCTGGGAGAGCTGCAGCCCGCCGAGCTGGTTACGACGCTGCTGATCTCCAACGTCGCATCCATCTGCATCGACGAGCCGGATCTACCGCTCTCGGCCAGCCTGGTGCCGATTTTCTTAATCACGGCTCTTGAAATTCTGAACTCCACGCTGGTTTGGTTTTGCCCGAAATATGCCCAGCTGCTTTTGGGAAAGCCGGTGACGATCATCCGCAACGGGGAAATTTTGCAGGACGAGCTGGCACAGCTGCGCATCACGGCATCCGACCTGGCCGAGGCCCTGCGCGGCAAGGACATCTTTTCCCCCAAGGATGTTTACTGGGGCGTGATCGAGCCGAACGGCAGCATCACAGCGGCCCCAATGCCGCAGGACGGCGGCGAGCCGCCTATGCTGCCGCTGCTCATCGATAAGGCAGTTTACAAGGAAAATCTTGCGTTCTTCGGCATGGATACGGCAGCGCTGGATGCACTGCTGCGCCGTGAGCAGACGACCCGCGAGGCGGTTCTGCTGCTGCTCTACAACGGCAAAAAATCCATCCTGATACAGAAAAAGGCCGCCCCGAAAGGGGCGGCCTGAAAAGGTGTGCGTATGAAACGAAATTGGTATGCCGCAATCATTCTGCTGGCTCTGTGCGTGCTGCTGTTCCGGGCGGGGCAGTATGTGAACCGCACCACAGCCGGAATGCAGCGGCAGCTTGAAGCAGCCTACGCTCTGGCGGAGCAGGGCGACTACCCTGCCGCACGCCGCGCGTACAGCCGTGCGGCCAACCGGGCACTGCGCAGCACTCAGGCCCTGGGCCTGCTTGTGCGCCGCAATATTCTGGATCAGCTCAACCAGACGCTGGCCGTACTGCCGCCCTGTGCCGAGGCCGACAGCCTGGCAGACCTCGAGATGGAGACGCAGCGCGCCTGCACCCAGATCGAACAGGTGCGGCAATCATTTTTCAGCGGATTTTGAGCGGCTGTCCAGCATATCCTTCAGTTCTTCCATAAAGGTGTTGACATCGCTGAACTGACGGTAGACGGAGGCAAAGCGCACATAGGCGACATCGTCCATCTGCTTGAGCTCCTGCATGGCCAGATCACCGATATGGATGGAGGAAACCTCGCGGTCATAGGAGTTGAGCAGCTGCTGCTCAATGCGGTCCACGGCGGCATCCAGCTGGGTGTAGCTGACGGGGCGCTTCTCGCAGGCGCGCAGCATGCCGTTCAGCAGCTTCTGGCGGTCAAAGACCTCGCGGGAGCGATCCTTCTTCACGACCATCAGCGGGACCGTCTCAACGATCTCGTAGGTGGTAAAGCGCTTTTTGCAGTTCAGGCACTCACGGCGGCGGCGGATCTTTTCACCGTCCTCCGTCGGGCGGGAGTCGATGACCTTAGAGTCAACTTCACCGCAATAGGGGCATTTCATATCGGGTTCCCTCCTTTTCTACAAGATCAGGCCTTCTTGGCAGCCTTCTTCTTGTTCTTCCAGTCGACCCACAGCGGCGTGGCGATGCAGATCGTGCTGTAGACGCCGCTGACCATGCCGAACAGCAGCGGGAACGCGAAGGAGTAGATGCTGTCCAGACGGTAGATGACCGAGACCACGCAGACAACGCCCAGGGCGAGGCAGGTCGTGATGGAGGTCATCAGAGAACGGGCAAAGCTCTGGTTGACGGACAGGTTGACCAGCTCGGCCAGGCTCATCTGCTTCTTGCCGTACAGGGCGCTGTTCTCGCGGATACGGTCATAGATAACGACGGTATCGTTGATGGAGTAGCCCAGGATGGTCAGCAGGGCAGCAATAAAGTTGCCGTTCAGGGGAATGCGCAGGAGGACAAAGACGCCGAAGACGACGAACATGTCGTGCAGCAAAGCCACAATGGCGGTAGAACCGGCCTTGAGGCCGCCGATCTTGCGGAAGCGGTAGGCCACGTAGAGCAGGATCAGCACGCAGGCCGCAACCAGCGCGACGACGCTCTTAAGCAGGAACTCCTTACCGATGGTGGCATCGACGTTGCTGACCTCATTCTGGACGAAGTTGTTGTCGGGGTACTGCTCATTCAGGGCAGCCAGCAGGTTGTCGAGCTGCTCGGTGGTCAGCGTGTCACTGCCGGGCAGGGTGACAGTCAGGGTCTGGTTGCCGGAAATATCAGAGCCGGTCTGCAGGGTCAGATTGGACTTGCCCAGTTCGGTGCCGATGGTGGACTTCAGGTCGTTCAGGTCAGCGTCGCCCTCATAGGCCAGCGTGATCATGGAACCGCCCTTGAACTCGACGTCCATCTTGACGCCGAAGATGCCGCAGAATACAAGCACGACAGCGATCAGCGCACAGGAGAAGGTGTAGAACTTCTTGCGGTTGCCGATGAAGTTGATGGACGGGGTCTTGAAGTCGGCACCGCCCTCCTTCTTGCCGCCGAACAGCCATGCCTTGCGCAGAGGCTTGAAGTGGACAGCGCCGCGAATCATAACGCGGGTCGCCCAGACGCCAAAGACAAAGTTCAGCAGAACGCTGGTCAGCAGGGTGAAGCCAAAGGAGTAGATCGTACCGGCAGTGGAAGGTCCGAACCAGTAGAAGATCGGGTTAAAGACCTTGGCCCAGAAACCGTCCGTCGGGCCAAAGGCGCCCATCAGGATGGCGGCGACGATGACGATGGTCACGTTGCCGTCGATGATGGGGGTCAGGCCCATCTTGAAGCCGCTGTTGACAGCGCCCTCGAGGGTCTTGTTCTTGGACAGCTCCTCCTTGATGCGCTCGGCGGTGATAACGTTGGCGTCAACACCCATGCCGATGCCGAGGATAATACCGGCAATGCCGGGCAGCGTCAGCGTGGAGCCGGGGAAAACCGTGAAATAGCCGGACACAACAGCCAGCGTGGCGGCGGCCTGGCCCATCAGGGAGATGACCGCGATGGTGCCGGGCAGACGGTAGCGCACAATCATCAGGAGCGCGACCAGAATGAAGGCAATGATACCGGCCTGCACCATGACGTCCAGGCTCTTGGCACCCAGGGACGGGCTGATGGTGGAGTAGCTCTCAGCGGACAGGGCAAACGGCAGAGAGCCGGAGTTAATCTGGTTCGCCAGCGTGGAGGCGCTGTCCTGATCGAAGTTGCCCTTGATGATGGCCTCACCGCCGGTGATGGCCTCGTTGACCGTGGCGGTGGAGATGTTATTGTCATCCAGCCAGATGGAGATCGTGCCGTTGCTGGCTGCCAGCTCGGTGGTGGCCGTGGCAAAGGCAGATGCGCCCGCAGAGTTGAACTTCAGCTGGACGACCCAGCCTTCGGTCTCGTTGTAGGCAGCGCTTGCGGAAGCCACGTCGTCACCGCTCAGGATCTCCTCACCCGTGGCGGACGAGCCCTTGCGGAACACCATCTTGGCGGTGGTGCCGATCTCGTCGATTGCGGTCTGCGGGTTGAAGTCCGCCTCGTCATTCTTCCACGGGAAACGCACGATGATACGATTCTTGTTGTTGTCAACGTAGCTCTCGTAGTCGGTGATGCCGAGGCCGACAAGGCGGTCCTCGATAACCGTTTTGGCTGCGGTCATCTGGGCATCGGTGGCCTCCACATCGTCGGCAGGCATGAACGTAACGTCCACGCCGCCGCGGATGTCGATGCCGAAGCGGATGTCAGATGCGCCCTTGACGTAGACATTCTTGGTGTCGCCGTAGGTATAGCTCACACCAAAGATGGCCGTCAGGGAGAACAGCACGATCAAAATTGCCACGACGAACAACGGCCATGACTTCCCTTTTCTGTTCATAGAAACCTCCAAAAAACTTGCCCGCACCGGCGGGCGGGATTATATTTTACTGCTGGTCGGCCAGCAGCTTTTCAACAACTGCCAGGCGCACACAGACGCAGAGCAGTGCAGAAGCGGTTTCGACCTCGGTCAGGCTCGGGTAGGTCGGCGCGATACGCAGATGCGAGTCATCGGGATCCTTGTGGTAGGGGTAGGCAGAGCCGGCACCCGTCAGGGTCAGGCCGCAGTCCTTGCACAGCTGGGCTACGCGCTTGGCGCAGCCGGGCATGACGTACAGGCTGATGAAGTAACCGCCCTTCGGGTTCGTCCAGTGGGCGATGTTGCCGCAGGGGGTCAGTTCCTCGGCAAAGGTGGTCTTGACGGCGTCAAAGCAGGGCACCAGGCGGCGGCGATGCTTGGCCATGTGGGCCAGGACACCGGCCTTATTCTTGAGAAAACGGACATGGCGCAGCTGGTTCATCTTGTCGTAGCTGATGATCATCGTCGAGAAGCGCTTGCACATGTACTTCATCGAGTTCTCGCTGCAGGCGATGGCGGAGATGCCCGCGCCCGGGAAGGTGATCTTGCTCGTGGAGGTGAACATAAAGACACGGTCCTCATTGCCGTACTTCTTGGCCTCGTTCAGCAAAACCGGCGTCTCGATGATCTCATCGGTCAGGTGGTGGACGATGTACGCCTCATCCCAGAAGATCTTGAAATCGGGGGCGGCGGTCTTGAGCGCGGCAAAGCGGCGGATCGTCTCATCGCTGTAGGTGTAGCCGTCAGGGTTGGAGTACTGCGGCACGCACCAGATTCCCTTGATGGTGTCATCCTCGGCGACGAGCTTTTCAACCATGTCCATGTCGGGGCCGTCGGGGCTCATGGGCACGGAGATCAGCTCAAAGCCCATCTCCTCGGTGATGGCAAAGTGGCGGTCATAGCCGGGCACGGGGCAGAGGAACTTGCGGTGCTCGACCTGGCCCCAGGGCTTCGGGGAATCCTGGAAACCGAACATCATGCCGATGGCGACCAGGTTGTACATCAGCTGCAGGCTGGAGTTGCCGCCCACGAAAACCTCGCCGGGCTGCACGCCGAACACATCGGCAAACAGTGCGCGAGCCTCGGGCAGACCCTCCAGCTCACCGTAGTTGCGGGTGTCAAAGCCGTTGTCGGTGATGTAGTTGTCCATCTTGAGCAGGTCCATGGCCAGATCCATCTGGTGAGGGCCGGGCTTGCCGCGGGCCATGTTCAGCTTCAGGTTCATGCCCTGAAACTTCTTGTACTGGGCCTCCAGCGCGGTCTTTTCAGCGGTGAGTTCGTCGTGATCCATTGCAAAGTAATCAGCCATAAGTACGATCCCCCTAAATAAATATATACGTTTCCCTTCATAATCCTGTGCGTGCCACCCTCTATCTTGGCATAACCACAGGCGTACACTACATTATATACGATTTATCTGAAATAAACAAGCACTTTTTGCCAGATAGTGCGCTTTTTTATGCAGAAAAATACAAAAAAGCACATCTGCACCAAAAAACAGATGTGCTTTTGCAAAAAACAAAGAAAAAACGACTGGACCGTAAGCCGGGTTCTGTATCAAACGACGATCTATCTTGTCCTTGCGTCGCCGCAAGGCTCACGCCATCACCGGGACGCGCGAGACTCCGCATAATGTCCCATACGGATGTTGCTTCGAGCAGGGTTTACATAGCCGCAAAGTCGCCAGTGCGCTGGTGAGCTCTTACCTCGCCTTTCCATCCTTACCGCTTTCGCGGCGGTTTCTTTCTGTTGCACTATCCCTGGGGTCACCCCCGGCTGCCGTTAGCAGTTACTCTGTCTCTGTGAAGCCCGGACTTTCCTCAGGCAGCCCTTGCGGGCTGTCCCGCCGCCGTATGTTCCACTCGTTTTCTAAAAAAGTATAGCATACTTCCGCCCTGTTGGCAAGGCATTTTATAAAAGCAGCCGCAAAATCAGCAGGGCCGTCACGCCGGGCAATCCCAAAACGCCCGCGCAGAACGCCGTAAAGCGATTCAGCGGCAGCGCAATGCCGGTCACCGGCTCCAACAGGCCCAGCAGGGCCAGCGCGCCCAGACCGCAGACGGCCCCTGCCAGCAGACTGCGCATTCCGTGCCGCTGGCGGGCGGCACAGCGCAGTACGGCGATGGCGCACACAGCTGCGAGCAGACAGGGCCAATATTCGGTCATGGCTCCTCCCCTTCCGCCCGCAGTGTGCGAAGCAGCGCCCGGCAGCGGCACATCAGCGCGGCGTGCTGGTAGGTCAGCTGGTCAATATAAAATGGGTCCTGCGCCTCCGTGAAGGCGCGCTCGTTCGAGCGCAGTGCCTGCAAGGTCGTTTCCAGCTCGGCCCTGGCGGCGCGGCGCTCACGCTCCTGCCTGGAAATGCGTCTGAACATAACTCCTCCGTCACAGCAGAATGCAGATCAGCCCGTCGCAGCCCTCGTTGATGATGCGCTCAAGCGTCTGCTGCAGGCGGCTGCGTGCCTCCTGCGGCATGTGCAGCAGCTTTGCCTGCACGCCCTCACTGACCAGCTCGTTCAGGCTCTTGCCGAAAATATTCGTGCTCCACAGCTTGCCGGGGTCGGTCTCAAAGTCCGCCAGCAGGCTTTTGATAAGCTCCTCCCCCTGCTGCTCACTGCCGACGGTGGGTGAAAGCTCGGTGTGGATGTTGGCGCGCATGATGTGCAGGCTGGGGGCGCTGGCCGACAGCCGCACGCCGTACTGCCCGCCCTGCCTGACGATTTCGGGCTCTTCCAATGTCAATTCATCAATGCCCGGCATGACGATGCCGTAGCCCGTGGCCTCGACCTGGTCAAGGGCGGATTTGATCTTGTCATAGGCGCGCTTGGCCCGGGCCAGGCTGACGACGCAGGGCAAAAGGCTTGCCTCGTCCACGATGTCCAGCCCGGTCTGTTCACCGAGGATCTTATAGAAAATATCCGGGGCGACGGCAGCGGTGATGCTGACACTGCCGCTGGCCAAATCCATGCTGGTCAGACTGGCGGCGGTGATGTATTCACACCCCAGCTGAGGGCGCTTGCCTGCAAGGTCGGCCATCCGGTGCACCGAGGCAGCAAAATCCAGCATGGACGTGTAGACCGCGCTTTGCAGCCAGTGCCCGCTTTCGAGCATCGTGACCCAGGCGGGCATCTGCACGGCGATCTCGCGGATCGGGAACTCGTACAAAAGCGTTTGCAGCAGCTTGTCGAGGGTCTCGACGGTCATCGTCGTGCAGTTCAGCGGAAGGACTGCGTGGCCGTAGGTCTCGGCCATCTCGGCGGCAAGGCGCTGTGCATCGTCGCTGTCCGGCTCGGCGCAGTTCAGCAGGATGATATACGGCTTGCCGATGTCGTCCAGCTCTGCGATGATACGGCGCTCGGCGTCGAGATACGCCTCCCGCGGCAGGTCGGCAACGGAGCCGTCCGTCGTTACGACGAGGCCCACCGTGGCGTGCTCCCGGATGACGCAGCGGGTGCCGGTCTCGGCGGCCAGGTCAAACGGGACCTCGTGGTCGAACCAGGGACTCTTGACCAGGCGCGGAGCCTCGTTTTCCTCATGACCGAGCGCGCCGTCCACCATGTAGCCGACGCAGTCGATGAGCCGCGCCTTGAAGCTGCCGCCGCCCGAAAGCTCGAGTTTGACGGCTTTCTCGGGGATGAACTTCGGTTCCGTTGTCATGATGGTGCGCCCGGCGGCGGATTGGGGCAGCTCGTCATGGGCGCGGGCACGACGGGCCTCGTTCTTGATGCGCGGCAGCAGCATCAGCTCGGCAAACCGCTTGATAAAGGTGCTTTTGCCGCTGCGCACCGGGCCGACGACGCCGAGATAGATGTCCCCGCCGGTGCGCTGTGCAATGTTTTGGTAGATTTGATCCTGTGTCACGGATGTGTCCCTCCTTTACAGCGCTGCGGGGATCAGCAGACAGGCGGTGTCCGTCGTAAGCTCCTGCGGCGGGTCACCGTTGGTGTCCAGATGGTTGGCGGCGGCCAGGTCACGGGCGCGGGCATGGTAGCGCCTGGCAATGTCAAAGATGCGCTCCCCCTGCCGGGCGTAGTAAATATAGAGGGCCGGGCCGTCGCTGTCGTCGTATTCCTCGCCCAGCTCCACGCCGCAGAGCGCGTCAAAGCTCTGCGCCTGGAACAGGGCGCCGCTGATCTCGATCTCTAAATCGACCCGCAGCCGTGCACCGTTTTTGCTGCTGGCGACCCGCGCGACGGAGGCCCCGACACTTGGCCACGCACCGTCAGTGCTGCCGGGCCAGAGGCCGTCAGGCTGCCAGGTAAACGCCTTGTCGTAGCAGGTCAGTTCACCGCGGGCATCGCTGATGAACACATGCGCAGTCCCCTTGCCCAGTAGTTTTAAATGTGTTTCAGCCTTGTTGCCGTCAGCCTGTGCGGCGCACAGGGCGCCCAGCGTTACAAAGCAGCCGAGAACAGTGCCCTCGGCGTCGGGCAGGTCGTCGTCAAGCGTGACCGGGATACGCTCGGTCAAATCCGCGGTTTTCTGCAAAAGGCGGCAGACCGTCTGCACGGTCTGGGTCTTACAGAGCGTGGAGTAGGCGTCGGCCACGACGGTGTGCTGCACGCTGCGCCAGACCTCGACGCGCAGCTTCCAGGTCACCGAGAGTGACGCTTCCCCTGCGCCGTCGACTGCGCTCAGTGTGCAGGCCAGCACCTCGCCGCGCACAAGGGCTGTGTCGTCCTCGGTCACGCCGGGCAGCTCCAGCGTCTGCTGCACGGCAAGATCCTTGCTGCGCACGGTCAGCTCGCCGGTGTCGGTGTTCTGGCTGCATATTTGAATTTGCAGCGCCCCCTGCACACTGACCTGCCCGGTGGCCGGCGCTGCGCTGCCGGCAGCAAAGCTGCCGGTGATGTCCAGCACGCTTTCCCCGGTGCCGGGCAGCGCCGCAGCGGTCTCGGCAGTCAACGTTTTTTCCTCGGTCACGGCGCATTGCAGGCCCTGCATCGTGCGGGTGTACTGCTCAATGCCGCAGTCGGCCAGTGCGGTCAGCAGCTCGGACTCCCGCCGCACGGCCACTGCGGCGCAGAGGATGTACGCGCCGCGCAGGTCGATGCGGTGCTCACTGACGGCGCGGCAGTTGCAGTATTCCGGCTCGCCCCAGACCTGGGCCGGGCCGTCGGCGTACTGCCCGGCGGGCAGCTCGACCAGTTTTTCAAAGGCAAATTTCTGCTCGGTGCGCAAAAGGCGCGTGCCGGGCTCCTCGCTCTGGTAATAGACGGTGCAGCGCAGATAGCCCTCGCTCTGCCAGCGCCCGCCGGACACACGGTTCTGCAGCACGACGGGCGTGATCAGGCACTTGACGATCTTGAATACGGCGGGCAGGTAGTCGGGAATCAGAATCTCCGTTTCCACGGGAAGCTCCAGCCGTGTTTCCCAGCGTCCGCCGTAGGATGCGATGGTGTCTTTGAACACCTTGAGTTCCATATTGCTTGCCCCTTTCCGGTTATGTTCTGGGGCATTATATGCGGCAGGGCAAAAAAATAGCCCCTGCCCGGAACAGGCAGGGGAAAAATTTGGATTCAGACCTTGAAGGCTGCGCGTAAGATCCAACGGAAGGCGCGCGGGCAGCGAACTACGACCACATGCATGGCATACACCTCACTTTCCGTGTTTGTGTACGCCATACTATGCCGGGCAGTGCTGCGGTGTTACGCATCGTCGCGGGTTAGCACAACGAGACCGCAGCCGCCGGAGCATTGCAGCTGTGCGGTGTCCGCGATAAACTCATTGCTGACGCCGAGCGGATAGTCCGCGGTCAGCACGGCGTTTTCCAGCGGGTAGAACGCGCCGCGGATGCAGACGCCGGTCAGCCGGCTCTCCATCGGGAAAAGGGAGAGATACTTCCAGTCTCTGCGCTGCAAAATAAGCTCGCGGCCCGGCACAAGATACCGCAGCTCGCTGCGCTCGTTGGCCAGCAGGACGTTCACGCCGTTTTTGGCAAGATACAGCCCGGTGGCAAGGTTGGCCAGCGTGTGCTCCAGCCGTGCTCCGCCCAGAGCGCCCAGCAGGGTGATCTCGTCATAGCCGTGCTCCAGCAGCCAATGGGCGGCGTACTGGGTATCGGTATCGTCCTTCACATGGGGCAGCACAATGGTCTCGTGCTCGGTTTTGGGCTGCGGGGCGGAGTCAAAGTCACCGACGATGAGGTCGGGACGCAGGCCAAGCCGTTCGGCATTGCGGTAGCCCGCGTCGCAGGCCACAACAAAATCACCGGGCTGCACATAGCGGCACAGTGCGGTGGAAACCGGCACGGCGGAAAGAATCACGGCACGCCTGCTCATTTCTCCCACTCCTTCCGTGCGCTGGCTTCCTCATACATGGCAAGATAGCTTGCATAGCGCGTTTTGCTGATGGTCCCGGCCTCGACAGCCTCACGCACAGCACAACCGGTCTCACTGCGGTGGGAGCAGCCCGTAAAGCGGCACTGCCCGAAATAAGGTCCGAACTCCGGGAAGGTGTGCTGCAGATCATCCTTCGGGATGCGGCAGAGCTTCTGCGCCTCCAGGCTGGCAAAGCCTGGCGTATCAGCCAGACGCCCTCCGCAAATCTCAAAAATTTCGACCTCGCGGGTCGTGTGCCGCCCGCGGCCCAGCTTTTGGCTGATCTGCCCGGTCTCGCGATGCAGCGCGGGGGCCAGCGTGTTGAGCAGCGTCGATTTGCCGACGCCGGAGTTGCCGCAGAAGGCACAGAGATGCCCTTCAATATAGCTCTTGACCTCGTCAAGGCCCTCGCCGGTCTCATAGTTCAGCTGCACCAGCGGGATGCCGCTGCCCGCGTAGGCGGTGCGCAGCATATCGGCAGCAGCCAAATCAGATTTTGTCACCACAAGCACGGGCTGCACATCCTTGTAGATGGCAGCGGCGGCCAGCTGGTCCAGCACCAACGTACTGGGTACGGGCTGGGTCGTGCTGGTAACGATGAACAAAATATCCAGATTGGCAATCGGCGGACGGATAAAGACGTTTTTGCGCGGTAAAATCTCATCGATCATTGTGCCGTCGTCGGACAGGGTGACGTTGTCTCCCGCCACCGGCGTGATGCCGCGCTTGCGGAAGATGCCGCGCGCCTTGCACTCGACGATGCCGTCCGGCGTCTTTACATAGTAGAAGCCGCCGATGCCCTTTGTAATATACGCCATGACTTCCCCCACATCAGGCAATGGGGTTGCCCTGTGCGTCGCACCGCTGGCCGTTCTCATTCCACATGGTACCGTCGGTCAGCTGATGGATCTGGTGACTGCCGTCAGCACTCGGCCACCAGCTCTCCTGCACAGTGACGGTACCGTCCTCGTTCACAGTGGGTTCGACTGGTTCGGGAGTGGCGACGACCTCGGGCACGCCGGTGGACACCACGAGTGTGATGACGCTCGACTTACGGACCGTGGAACCGGCATCGGGGCTCTGGCTCAGTACCGTGCCCGCGGGCTGTTCGCTGGCCTGCTCGATCGTGCGGATGGACAGGTTCAGCCCCTTGACCTCATTGCGGGCTTCCTCAATGGTCTTGCCGGTCAGGCTCGGGACCGAACTCTCCTTGCTTACCTCGGAGCGGCTGACGTACAGGATGACCGTGGAGTCACCCTCGACGGTCTCCCCGGCGGCGGGCTGGGTGTAGACAACAGCGCCGTTGGCCACGGAGTTGTCGGACATGGGCTTCTTGGTCACGCGCAGACCCATATCCTTCAGGGTCTGCTCGGCATCCTCGGCCACCATGTTCTTCGTCTCGGGGATCGTGACGTACTGGGTGCCCAGGCTGACGGTCAGCACGATGCGCTGCTTTTCCTTGACGGTACGCCCGGCCTTGGGGGTCTGGCGGATGATCGTGCCCGCGGGTTCACTGGAATACTCCTCCGGGAATTCGGCGCGCAGCAGGTTGTTGTAGTCGGTGGCGAGGAACTCGTCCTTTGTCATGCCCACAAAGCTGATGACCTGCACATCGGCACGGTTGGAGAACAGCAGGTTGCTGGAATTGGTGAAGATCAGATAGATCAGGATGGCAGCGCCGATGACAAACGCCACGGCCATGCCGAAGAAGATCGGCAGCAGGGAAAAGCCCTTGGACGCCTTTTTCTTCTTCTTTTGGGCAGATTTGCTGCGGCCCGGGTTCGAGGTGCCGACACGACGGGCGTCACCTGTGTGGATGCTGGTGGATTTCGGGCTGGGCTTTGTGTTGCTTACCACGCGGTTGATGTTCCTTTCCGGGTTGTCCTCGGCACTGCGGTACTCATACGCAAACTGGATGGACGGGTTGCGCTTGAATTCCTCGATAGCGGCCAGCATCTCCTGGGCGCTCTGGTAGCGCTTGTCGGGGTCCTTTTCCATAGCTTTCTCGGTAATCTGGCGCAGTCCTGCCGGGGTCTGGGGTGCGATTTCAGCCAGCGGCTTCGGCTTCTCCGAAATCTGCATGATGGCGATGGACACTGCACCGTCGCCGTCAAACGGCAGGCGGCCCGACAGCATCTCGTACAGCATGACGCCGACAGAGTAGATGTCGGTGCGGGCGTCGGTGCGCTCACCCTTGGCCTGCTCAGGGCTGATGTAGTGCACCGAGCCGATGGCCTTGTCGCTGACGGTCTGGCTCTGTGCGCGGGAGAAGCGTGCGATGCCGAAGTCCATCATCTTGATGGAGCCATCTGCCAGCAGCATAATGTTCTGCGGCTTGACGTCGCGGTGAATGATGCCCTTGGAGTGGGCGTGCTGCAGAGCACTCAAAATCTGGGTGGCAAAGTGCACGGTCTCCTTCCAGGTCAGGGCGCCGCCGCGCTGCTTGAGATATTCCTTTAAAGTGATGCCGTCCACATATTCCATGACGATGTATTGCAATTTGTCGGTGACAGAGACGTCATAGACCTTGACGATGTTGGGATGGCTCAGAATGGAGATCGCCTTCGACTCGTTCTTGAAGCGGCGGACCAGTTCCTCATTATCCAGAAATTCGTCTTTTAATACCTTGACGGCGATCTGGTTGCCCGTTTTTAAATCAGTGCCGCGGTAGACATTGGCCATGCCGCCGACACCCACGAGACTTTCAATTGAGTAGCGGCCATCCAGCCGTTTGCCGATCAGATTATCCATTGTTGACCTCCGTAGCTTCCACGCCCATGAGCAGGACCGTAATGTTATCCTGACCGCCCGCCTGCAGGGCGCGGTCTACCAAAATGCTGGTTGCATCAAAAAAAGGAACCTCGCGCAGTACCTGCGCAATGTCATCGTCCGCGACCATGTTCGTCAGGCCGTCGGTGCACAGCAGCAGGATGTCCCCCTCCTCTATTTCGCAGCGGTTGTATTCCGGCACAATGTTGGCCGAGACGCCGAGCGCGCGGGTGATGAGGTTCTTCTGCGGGTGGACGGCAGCCTGCTCCCGCGTGATCTGGCCGCTGTCGACGAGCTGCTGCACCATCGAGTGGTCGCGGGTGATCTGCCGCAGCCCGCCTGCGTGGAACAGGTAGGCGCGGGAATCCCCGGCGTGCACCACATGGGCCATGCCGCGGCTGGCATAAGCGCAGACGCCGGTGGTACCCATGCCCTGCATCTCGGGGTCAGAGGTGGACTTTTCATACACGGCGCGGTTCGTGATGTCGAACCCGCGCATGAGGAAAGTCTTTTCCATGCCAGGCTGCAGGGCCTTCATGTGGCGGGCAAAATACTGCTGCATGGTGTCGGTGGCAATGCGTGCAGCAATGCGCCCGCCGTTGACACCGCCCATGCCGTCGCAGACGATGCCCCAGGCGGTGCCGCCTGCCAGCTGCTGCGCACAGTAATTGTCCTGGTTTTCTTGCCGGCAGCTGCCGATGTCCGTGATCGCGGCAATCTTCATTCGGGTTGGTTCCTTTCCGCTGCTCCGTTGCGGAGCAAGACTCATTTTCCCTGCGCGTCCTCGCGGCGCAGCTGGCCGCAGGCGGCGCTGATGTCGGTACCCAGACGGCGGCGCACCGTGGCGTTGACGCCCAGTGCCTCCAGCTCCTTCTGAAAGCGGTGCACATTGGCATCGTCGGTGGCAGAATAGGGGCTGCCGTCCACGGGGTTGATGGGAATCAGGTTGACGTGCGCGCCCATGCCCTTGATGAGGTTGGCGAGCTTCTGCGCCATCTCACTGCTGTCATTGACACCACGCACCATCGAATACTCAAAGCTGATGCGGCGGCCCGTCTCCTTCTGGTAGCGGCGGCAGGCAGGGATCAGCTGCTCCAGCGGGAACGCATCGTTGACCGGCATCATGCCGGAACGGGTCTTATTGTCCGGCGCATGGAGCGAGACAGACAGTGTCAGCTGCAGATGGCGCTTCGCCAGCTCGTCGATCTTGGGCACAAGGCCGCAGGTCGACAGGCTGATGTTGCGCATACCGATGTTGACGCCCTCCGGGCAGGAGATGATCTCCAGAAAGTCCATCACATTATTAAAATTGTGCAGCGGCTCACCGATGCCCATCAAAACAATGTGGGAGACGCGCTCGCCGGTGTCCTTCTGTGCGGTGTAAATTTCCGCCGCGATCTCCCCTGCCGTCAGGTCGCGCACGCGGCCCGCCTGGGTGGAGGCGCAGAACCGGCAGCCCATCGCGCAGCCCACCTGGGTGGACACACAGACAGTATTGCCGTATTTGTAGCGCATGAGCACGGTCTCGATGCAGTTGCCGTCGGCCAGCTGCAAAAGATACTTGACCGTACCGTCCCTGGACTGCTGGCGGCGGCGGATGACGGGGGCTGCAATCGTGCACTGCTCCTCCAGCTGGGCCAGCAGCGCCTTGGGCTGGTCGGTCATCTGGGAGAACTCCGTCACAAGCTTCTGGTGCAGCCATTTAAAAATCTGCTTGGCGCGGAATTTTGGCTGACCCAGTCCCACGATGTAGGCCGTCAGCGCGTCAGGCGTCAAGTCGGAAATGCAGATTTTTTCGCCCATGCGGGGTCACCTCCTTTTATAAGAACGAGTTTACAGTCAGTTTCGTTCCAGGATGGCGGCAAAAAAACCGTCCGTCCCGGTTCTGTGGGGCAAAAACAGCGTGCCCAGCGGCGTGATGTCCGCCCCCGGCAGCGCCGTCTTTGGCAGTACAACGTGAAAATCAGGATTGGCGGAGAGGAATTTCTCCACCTGGGCCTGATTCTCCTTATCATTCACTGTACAGGTAGAATACACCAAACGGCCATTTTCGGCAAGTGAATCTGCGCCGTTTTGCAGGATTTTTTGCTGGGCAGCGAGCAGATTCTCTATCCCGTCCAAATCCTTGTAACGAATGTCCGGCTTTTTGGCGATAACGCCCAAACCCGAGCAGGGCACATCGCAGAGCACACGGTCAAACGTTGGCCAGTCGGAATTGTGCTGTGTGGCGTCATTTTCAACCGCTACGGCACAGGTGATGCCGCAGCGGTCAAACGCCTGCTGCAAAAGCGGCACGCGGGTGGGCACAAACTCGCCGCTGACAAGCTGGCCTTTGTCCTGCATGGCCTCGGCCAACGTCAGGCTTTTGCCGCCCGGCGCGGCGCAGAGATCGAGCACCTGCTGCCCCGGCTGTGCGTCAACGCAGAGCGCGGCAAACTGGCTGGCAAGCCCCTGCACATGGAAAAGCCCTTTTTTGAATGCCGCGCTCGCGGCGGGCGAACCGGCAAACTCCACGACCAGCGCCCCCGGCCAGGGGCCGGGCGTCACGGTATGGCCCTCCTGCTGCAAAAGCGCGGTCAGGACGGTATCGTTCGTGCGCAGTGTGTTGACGCGGATCGTCGTCTTAGGCTTTTCATAAAATGCGGCGGCCAGGGGGAACGCCTCCGCCCCGAACTGCGCATAGAAAAGCTCGGCCACCGGGCGGGACAGGCAGTAGTAGATCGAGAGCCGGTCCAGAGGGTCGGCAAAATCGGCCTCGGAGACATCGGCGGCAGCGGCGCGGCGCAGCACGGCGTTGACCATGCCCGCGGCGCTGGATTTTCCCAGTGCCCGCGTCAGCTTGACCGATTCATTCACAGCGGCGGGCAGCGGTACATTCATGTACAGTGCCTGTGCCAGTCCCGCCCGCAGCACGGCGCGCACCGGCGCGTCCAGCTTGGCGACGGGCTTTTTCGTAAACTGATTTATACGATAGTCCAGCAGCGGCAGACGATCGAGCGTTGTGTAAAAAATGCGCGCGGCAAAGGCGGCGTCGCGGCTGTCCAGCGGCGGGGTGCATTTTTTCAGCTCGGCGTCCAGCACAAGGTTGGCGTAGCCTGCCTGCTCCTGGTGGATCAGGGCCTTGACGGCGAGACGGCGCGGCGTCACAGGCTGTCCCCCGCTTTCAGGCGGCGGCCCGCGGCCCAGGCAGTGCCCGCCATCGGCTTGCCGCCCTCGGGCGTGACAGTCAGCAGCGCGACAGCGCCGCTTTCAGCGGCAATCGTCAGCGGCTTCAGGGCCAGCACGGTGCCGGGGGCTGCGTGCTGCGGGTTTTCGGCCAGGCGGCTTTCCAACACCTTGATGCGCTTGCCGTCCTGCGCGAACCACGCCACGGGCCACGGGTTCATGCCGCGCACCCAGTTGTGGATGTGGGCGGCATCCTGCGTAAAGTCGAACTGTGCCATGTCCTTCGTCAGCGGCGGGGCCAGGGTGGCGGCAGCGTTATCCTGCTTGCGCGGGGTCAACTCCCCTGCCTCGATTTTTTTCAGCGCGGTGACCAGCGTTCCGGCACCCACGGCGCTGACGCGGTCAAACAATTCACCGCTCGTCTCCTCGGGGTCAATGGTGACCGGCTCCACCATCAGGATGTCGCCGGTGTCCAGCCCCTCGTCCAGCTGCATGATGGTCACGCCGGTGCCCTCGTCACCGTTGAGCACGGCCCACTGGATGGGCGCGGAGCCGCGGTATTTGGGCAGCAGCGAGACATGCAGATTGATGCAGCCGTACTTCGCCGCATGCAGAAGCTGCGGCGGGATGATGCAGCCATAGGCCACAACGACGATGATGTCGGGCGCCAACTCTTTGATAAGCTCATCGGACGAGCCGTCCCGCAGCGTGCGGGGCTGGTAGACCGAAAGTCCGTGCTCAACAGCCAGCTGCTTGACCGGCGGCGCGGTCAGGATCTGCTTGCGGCCCACGGGCTTGTCGCGGCGGGTAAAGACACCGCAGACCTCGTGCCCGGCGTCCAGCAGGGCGGCCAGGCTTTCGGCGGCGATGTCAGGAGTTCCCATAAACAGGATGCGCATAAATTTTAGTCCTCGTTTTCCTCGGGGTAGTCGTCCTCATAGAAATGCTCGGCCAGGTCCATGATGGTGATGCCGTCCAGATGGTTGTTCTCATGCTGGATGCAGCGGGCGAGCATGTCGTCGGCCTCCAGTTCAAACCACTCGCCGTGGCGGTCCTGTGCCTTGACCTTGACGTGCTTCGAGCGCTTGATCGCGCCGTTATGTCCCGGGAAGGACAGGCAGCCTTCGTACAGCTCGACCTGCTCGTCGCTCAGCTCGAGGATCTCGGGGTTGATGAACTCAATGAACTTGTACTCGTAGTTCGCGGGAACCTCCTCGGGCAGGTCGCGGTCATCCAGGCAGATGAACAGGCGGCGCATCATGCCCACCTGCGGGCCGGCCAGACCCAGGCCGTTCGCGGCCAGCAGGGTCTCCTTCATATCGTCAAGCAGAGTGCCCAGACGATCATCAAACTTGGTAACGGGGCGGCAGACTTTCTTCAGGATCGGGTCACCGTCCTGCACAATGGTACGCAGTGCCATAAAAATAACCTCCAAATGTTATAAATCACCGTCAGAATTGAAATCGAGGATCACAGACGCCTTCTGCGGCAGCTTTTCGGCATCGTAGGCGTCCAGTGTCTCATGCAAAAGTGCGCGGAACGCCGCGTCATTGCGGCATTTCAGCGTCAGCTTGTAGCGAAATTTGTTGTTGAGCATCGTAATGTTCATCGGCGCGGGGCCTAAAATGCGCAGCGGGATATTGGGCTTTTGTGCGGCGTGCTGACCCAGCAGTGCGCCAAACCGCTGGGCTGCGATGAACACGGCCCCCTCCTGGTCACCGATGAAGCCGACGACCACGAACGAGCAGAACGGCGGGTACAGACTGAACCGGCGGAAGGTGATTTCTTCCCGGTAGAAGCCCTTGTAGTCCTGCGCGGCGGCCAGCTGCAAAACGGGGTGGTCAGGCACGGATGTCTGGATCAGCGCCCGCCCGGGCAGTGCGGCGCGCCCGCCGCGGCCCACGACCTGGGTGATAAGGCTGAACACGCTCTCGTATGCGCGGAAGCCCTGCCCGAACAGCAGCGAGTCAATGCCTAAAACGCCGACGAGCGTGACCTTTTCAAAGTCAAGGCCCTTGGCGACCATCTGGGTTCCCAGCAGAATATCATATTCGTGCCGCGCAAACTGTGCAAGCATCGTCTCGTGCGCGTCCTTGCGGGAGGTGGAATCCTGATCCATCCGAAGGATGCGCGCACCGGGCAGCAGCTCGGCCAGCTCCTCCTCCACCCGCTGGGTGCCGAAGCCGCTGTAGCTGATTTTGCCGCCGCACTCGGGGCAGGTCTGCGGCAGCGGGTGTACCGTGTGGCCGCAGTGGTGGCACAACAGTGCCTGCTGCGGCTTGTGATAGACGAGCGGCACGCTGCAATTCGGACATTTCAGCACATGGCCGCAGGTGGTGCACATGCCGATGGTGCGGTAGCCGCGGCGGTTGAGCAGCAGAATGCTCTGCTCGCCGTTGTCGAGGTTTTCCTGCAGTTCCCGCGCCAGCCGCACGCTGACCTCGCGCGGGTTGCCTGCGGCCAGTTCAGCGCGCATGTCGATGAAATCGACGCTGGGCAGAGGCCGCCCGCCGTAGCGGTGGGTCAGCTGCACCAGCTGCAGCTTGCCGCTCTCGGCGGCGTGGTAGGTCTCGGTCAGTGGTGTGGCCGAGGCAAACAGCAGCAGGGCGTTTTCCATGACCGCGCGCTTTTTGGCAACATCGTGGGCGTCAAAGCGCGGGGCGGACTCGCTCTGGTAGGTGTGCTCCTGTTCCTCATCCATGATGATAAGGCCAAGGTTTTGCAGCGGTGCAAACACTGCACTGCGCGTACCTACGACAATATCGGCGTTTCCCTGCTGGATCATCCGCCACTGCAAAAGGCGCTCGGTATTGTTGAGCGCCGAATGCTGCACGGCCAGACGGCTGCCGAAGGTGGACTTGAGCCGCCGTATCATCTGCGGTGTCAGGCTGATCTCCGGCACCAGGACCAGTGCGCGGCGGCCCAACTCCAGCGTGCGCTGGATAAGCCGCAGAAACACAATGGTTTTGCCGCTGCCGGTTACGCCGTGCAGCAGTGCCGCGTGGGGTCTGGCATCCTCCAGATTCGGCAGCAGATCGTTAAAAACCTGCTGCTGTTCAGGGGACAGTTCCAGCGGCTGCGGGTCAAACGGGATGGCCGCAAACAGGTCGATAGCCTTGTCCTGCTCGGCGGCGGTCAGCACGCCCTTTTTGACAAGGCCGTCCAGCGTTGCCCGGGAAATACCGACCTCGTCGAGCTGCCGCGCGGTCAGCGGGCCGTTTTGCAGGGCGGCGACAGCGGCCAGTTGGCGCGGGCCGGGCTTTGGCTTTTCCGGCAGCGCCCCCGCCAGCGTGTACAGGCGCTCCGTAGAGCGGGTCAGGCGGCCTTGCATGACGTGCCTGCCGTCCACGACAGCGGGCCGGTACTGTGCGCCATACGGGATGACTGCCTTGACGGCCTCGAACCAGGTGCAGAAGGTGCGCTCTTTTAAAAAGCGCACAAGTTCCAGAAGGTCCGGCGTCAGGCGGGCATCCTCGGGGGCGGCATCGTAGAGCGTTTTCAGCCCCTTGGGGGCGTCGCTCTCGTCCACCTCCCCGACAGCCAGCACAACGGCCATCCGGGCCTTGCTGCCCCGGCCAAACGGCACCAGCACCATGCTGCCGGGAAAGACCCTCCCGGTCAGCTCCGCGGGGATGCGGTAGGAGTACAGCTTGTCAAAGTGGATGTTCGCGTCGTTGACGGCAGCCTGGGCCAGCAGCAGGCTCATTCGTCGCTGCCGTGCTGCAGCTTGAACTGGATGATGGAATAAATGCTCTCGGCGCAGGAGTCGACCTCAATGTTGACGACATGCTCGTCGTAGTTGACGGAGTTTGCAATCTCTGCCTGGGCACGCTTCAGGCGGCGCTGGATGGTCTCCTCATCCTCGGTGCCGCGACAGCGCAGACGGCGCTCGAGCTCCTGCATATCCGGGGGCAGCACAAAGATGGTCGTTGCACCGGGGTACATCTTCTTGATGTTGCCTGCGCCCTCGACCTCGATGACGAGGATGACCGGGATGCCCAGCTTCATGCGGCCCTCAATCTCGCTGCGCAGCGTGCCGTAGTAATTCTCGCAGTATTTTGTGTGCTCGACGATCTGGTCATGGGCCAGATGATCCTCAAAATCAGCTACAGACATGAAGTGGTAGTTGATGCCGTCCTTTTCACCCTCACGCGGGGTGCGGGTCGTGGCGGAGACGGTGTGCTGAATTTCAGGATGCTTTTTCAGCAGAGCGGCAACAACGGTATCCTTGCCGGTGCCGGAAGGGCCGGAGACAACAAACAGATATTTTTCACCTTTCATCGTTACTTCCTCTTTTCTTCAGTTTCTTCGTTGGCACGCCCGGTCAGGCTTTCCAGCGGGATGCCGGACAAAATCACATGGTCAGAGTCCATGATGAGCACGGCCTGGGTGCGCCGCCCGTAGCTGGCATCGATCAGTGCGCCCTTCTCGCGGGCATCCTGCACCAGACGCTTGATAGGCGCAGAATCCGGGCTGACGATGCCGATGATGCGGTCGGCATTGACCATGTTGCCAAAGCCAATGTTCAGCAGCTTCATAGCGAACCTCCGTTACTCGATGTTCTGAATCTGCTCGCGAACTTTTTCGATTTCGGATTTCAGCTCGACGACCAGCCGCGTGATGGCTACGTCCTGGCACTTGGAGCCAATCGTGTTGGACTCGCGGTTCAACTCCTGCGTCAAAAAGTCGAGCTTGCGGCCAATCGGCTCGTCCAGCTCGAGGATCTCGCGGTACTGCGCCACATGGCTGTGCAGACGGACGGTTTCCTCGTCGATGGCGGTCTTGTCCGCAAAAATCGCGGCCTCGGTCACAAGGCGTCCCTCGTCGATGCTGCGATCTCCCAGCAGCTCCTGCAGGCGGGCGTAGAGCTTATCGCTGTAGGCCTGCACGCGGCCCGCGCTGTTCTCCTCGATTTTGGCGACGAGCGTTTCAATCGTGGTCAGGCGGCCTGCAACATCGGCCTTCATCTTCTCGCCTTCGACGGCGCGCATTGCGACAAAGGCATCCACGGCCTGCTCGGCCACTGTCCTGACGTCCTCCCACAGCTCGTTCTCATTCGTCGGGGCGGCAGTCTGGGTCAGCACGTCCGGGAAGCGGGACAGCATCCCGACGGAGACGTCGTTTTTCAGATCCATCCGCTCGGCCATCGCATTCAGCGCAGCGCGGTAGCCCTCGGCCAGCTGCCAGTTGACGGTGACGACGGCATCTGCCGCCGTGACGGTCTGGATGGAAAGGCTCAGTTCTACCTTGCCGCGGCTGACCTTGGAGGCGACGAGCTTTTTCAGCTTGTCCTCCAGAAATGCGCAGGAGCGCGGCAGGCGCGAGGAGTACTCAAAAAAGCGCGCGTTGACGCTGCGAAGTTCAACCTTGATGTCACGGCCATGCAGCAGCGCACCGGCACGGCCATATCCTGTCATGCTCAAAACCATAACCTACACCTCATAAACACATATATTTTATATTTTACTATTTTTGGGCGCAAGATGCAAGGCTGACGCCGGGATTTTGCAATATTTCACGCAGTTTTTGTGGCGCGGTAAACAAAAACCGCCCCCGCGGCAGAGCGGGAGCGGCAATTCTTTTACTTAGACGGGGTGAGACTTGTTTTCGTAGTCGGCGTGCAGAGCATCGACACCCTGTAGACGGGCGTTGCGCTTCTCAAAGAACTTGGGCGCGACCTGCGGGAACATGGCGTAGGTCAGAACGTCCTCCTCCTGGATGGCGTACTTGGAGGCCTCGGCCTTCAGCTTCTCCATCTCGGGCTCAAGGGTGTCGGCAAAGCGGCAGGTGATCGGCTGCTCGCCCTTCAGGATGAAGTCACTGAACTCCTTCTTAATGGGCGCGGGGGTCTTGCCGTAATCGCCGTGGACCAGGCCCTTGAACTCCTTGGTGACCATCTTGTAGCGCTCACCCATGATGACGTTAAAGACGGCCTGGGTACCAACGATCTGGCTGGTCGGGGTGACCAGCGGCGGATAACCGGCATCCTCACGGACGCGGGGAATCTCCTCCAGAACATCCTGGAGCTTGTCCTCCTTACCGGCGTCCTTCAGCTGCTTGAGCATGTTGGAGAACATGCCGCCCGGAACCTGATACAGCAGAGTGTTGGCATCAACGCCCAAAGACTTCTGGTTGATCTGGCCGTTGGCGATGTACTTCTCGCGCAGCTTGTTGAAGTAAGCGCGGACGACATTCAGCTGGTTCAGATCCAGACCGGTGTCGTAGTCGGTGCCCTGCAGGGCGGCGACCAGGCTTTCGGTGGGCATGTGAGAAGTGCCCAGAGCCAGAGGGCTCATAGCGGTATCGACGATGTCGGCACCAGCCTCGATGCCCTTCAGGATGGACATGGAAGCCAGACCTGCGGTGTAGTGGCTGTGGATGTCCACGGGGATCTTGACGGTCTTTTTCAGCTCGGAGACCAGCTCATAGCAGGTGTAGGGCTTGAGCAGACCGGCCATATCCTTGATGCAGATGGAGTCAGCGCCCATCTCCTCGAGAGTCTTGGCATAGTTGGCGAAGTACTCGTTGTTATGTACCGGGCTCAGGGTGTAGCTGATGCAGGCCTGAACATGGGCACCCTCCTTGTTGGCTGCCTTGATGGCAGTCTGCAGGTTGCGGGGGTCGTTCAGCGCGTCAAAGATACGGATGACGTCGATGCCGTTGGCAACGGACTTCTGGACGAAGTACTCGACGGCGTCATCAGCGTAGGGACGGTAGCCCAGCATGTTCTGGCCGCGGAACAGCATCTGCAGCTTCTGGTGGGGCAGCTCCTTGCGCAGGATGCGCAGACGCTCCCAAGGATCCTCGTCCAGGAAGCGGATGCAGGAGTCGAACGTAGCGCCGCCCCAGCACTCAACGGAGAAATACGGGATCTTGTCCATTTCGGGCAGGATGGGGCGCATCTCGTCCATGGTCATACGGGTGGCCAGCAGAGACTGATGGGCGTCACGCAGGACGACCTCAGTAATCTTAATGGGTTTCTTAGCCAATGTGATTCACCCGGCCTTTCTATTAGTTCATGGTGATGAGCAGGTCGCCAGAGTTGACAACATCGCCCTTGCGCACATTGACGCTGGCAATGGTGCCGTCCTGCGGAGCGCTGATCTCGTTCTCCATCTTCATGGCCTCGAGGATCAGAAGAGTGTCGCCTGCCTTGACGGAGTCACCGGCCTTGACCTTGACATCCAGGATATTGCCGGGCATGGGAGCGGTGACGGAGACGGCACCGGCGGCGCCGGCAGGAGCGGCAGCAGGTGCAGGAGCAGGAGCAGCGGCGGGAGCCGGAGCGGCTGCGGGGGCAGCAACAGGAGCAGCAGCGGCAGCGGGAGCGCCGGTGCCTTCCTCAACGGTGACATTATAAGCAACGCCGTTAACGGTAACGATCAGGTTTTTCATGGAAAAGTCCTCCCTATTTCAAGGTTGATGATTACAGCGTGATATTGCCGTGCTTCTTAGCCAGGCGCACAGTGCGCTTGCTGGCCAGCATATCCAGAGCCTGAGCGACAGCGCCGCGGGCGGTGGCAGCATCGGCAATGGCGTCAGCAGCACCGTTGGCCACAGCGGCATTGGCGCTGCAGACCTCCTTGGCGTAGGCGGCAGCCTTGGCCTTGGTGGCGTTGACGATGTTATCGGAAGCGAAGATCTCGTCCTTGTACAGAACGGTGACAGCGGCCTCGGGAGCCAGCGGGGCTACGGTGCAGCCCTGCACGGCAACACGCCAGTCGGCGCAGGCGGCAAAGACCGTGTACGCAGGGCCGACGGCCTCACCGGCCAGTACGGCGACCTTGACGGTGGTAGCCTCGGCGTAGACACCGGCCATACGGGCAGCCTGACGGATGCCGCCAGCCTGATCGTCGCCCTCGCTCTTGCCGAAGCCCTCGGTGTTGACGACGGTCACAACGGGGATGCTGTAGGCATCGCACAGACGAACGAAGCGGGCAGCCTTGGCGGTGCACTTGTGGCACAGGGCGGCCTTCTCGGTGGCCAGGATACCAACGGCGCTGCCGTTGATGGTAGCCAGCGCGGTGACGATGTTCTTGCCGTAGCCTGCGTACAGCTCCACAGTGCTGCCCTCATCGGCCAGAGCGGCGATCGCGTCAGCCGCAGAGTACTTGACGAGGTCAAGAGCCTTGGAGGGAGCGGCAAAGTCGAACAGCGCAGGACCGGCCAGATTGTTGGCGGGCAGCAGGGCGACGATGGAGGCAGCCTGCTTGGCGGCGGCAACGGCGTCCGCAGCGGTAACGGCGGCGACACCGGCCTTGGCGGCAAACGCGGCAGAGCCGGCGTTTGCAACCTTGTCCTCAGCGTTGAACGGAGCGTTCAGGAACAGCTCGGCATCCTCTGCCATGACACAAACGTCCGCGGCAGCGGCGTTGATGGCGTTGGTACCGGCGCAGGTACCGGTGACAACGGCGACCTGAGGCACAACGCCGGAAACGCGCGCGATCTCTGCGGTCAGGCGGGCGTTGGCGTTGAGCAGATCAAGACCGCCCTCAAGTTTGGCACCCGTGGAATCATAGAACGTAACAACCGGTGCGCCGGTCTCGGCGGCCATCTCCAGCACGCGGATATTCTTTTCAATATCCTGCACGCCGACGGGAGAACCGTCCTCAAACACGACGTAGGCGTTCTGGCCGTTTGCACAGCCGTAAGCAGCACTCACTGCGCCGTCGGTAAACAGCGGCGAGTAGGTGCCGTCATCAAAAAATGCTGCAAGGATCTCTGCCTTGCCGGGCTTATTTACTGCCATACAGTTTCCTCCTATGGTAAAGCTGACTGTTTTTTATAAAAATACTTTACAAAAAATCCGCCATTTAATTGAATTATACTACGTTCGCGACGTTTCCACAAGTGGAATTTTGCACATTTTTCAGAATTTTCTGCAATTTTAGTCAGAATTTGTGCGCTTTTTTAGGGGACCGGGACGGCGAACCGGGCTGGAAGCACGGCTCTCCTCTTTGCCGGCAGATTTCATGGCTGCGTTGCGCAGGGCATTGATCTCGCTCTTTTTCAGCTCACGGTACTCGCCGGGCTGTAGCATACCGAGCTTGACGGGACCCTCGGCGCTGCGGCGCAGGCGTACGACCTGCAGGCCGACAGCGGAGCACATGCGGCGAATCTGGCGGTTGCGGCCCTCGTGCAGGGTGATCTCCAGCACACTGCGGCCCGGCTCATCGACCACGACGTGGATGACGCAGGGCCTGGTCTTGACGCCGTCATCCAGCACAACGCCGGACGACATCTCGATGATCTGCTGCTCAGTGGCGCGGGGATTGACCGTGACGCGGTATAGCTTGCCGACACCGCCGGACGGGTGGGTCAGCATATTGATGAACGCGCCGTCATCGGTCATGAGCAGCAGCCCCTCGCTGTCCTTGTCCAGGCGGCCCACCGGGCGCAGCATGGCGGGCACATCGGAAACAAGATCCATGACGGTCTTGCGGCCACGGTCGTCAGAGCGGGTCGTCAGATAGCCGCGTGGCTTGTGCAGCATGATATAGGTGTACTGGCGCTTGCGCACGATGCGCTGTGTCTGCCCGTCGATCATGACCTTGTCATAGTCGGAGTCCATCTTGTCGCCCAAGGTGACCGGGTGGCCGTTGACCTTGACCTTGCCCGCAGCGATCAGGCGCTCGGCCTCGCGGCGGGAGCAGATGCCCTGGTCGGCCAGTACCTTTTGAATACGTTGTTCTGCCATTAAAATTTATACTCCTTATTCGGCGGGGGCGTCAGCACCCGGTTTTTCTTTCTTGATGAGCGCAGCGACCTTGTCCACCAGCTCCGGCAGCGAGGCTATAACGTTGTCAATGGCGGAGACTTTCTCCACCAGCTGGACGGTGCGCACATTGCCGTTGGAAACGACGAGGAAAGCCACCGGCGTGACCGAGACGCCTGCGCCGCTGCCACCGCCGAACATCTGCTTGTTGGAGCTGGGGCCGACGTCGGAGCCGCCGGACGCAAACCCGAAGGTGACGCGGGAGACCGGGATGATGGTGGTGTCATCCACATGGATCGGGTCGCCGATGATGGTCTCGGCGTTGACCATGTCGCGGATTTTCTCGATGGTGACGCCCATCAGACCTTGAATAGGATGTTCAGCCATTGTAAGTTCCTCCTTTTATCGAAAAAAGAAATCGTTTATGCCTTTGCAGCGGGCTGCAGCTGCGGATCCTTCCACAGACGGTGCAACAGCCGGATGACGAGCCAGAGCAGCACGGCGGCGCAGGACGTCAGACGGAACGAGACGATACGCTCCCCTGCGCGCTCGCCGGTGAAATCCGGCTCGAGCCAGAGGCGGTCACTCTGTACGCGGATGTACTGCTGGACCAGAGCCAGCAGATTGTTGGCAAGCGCCATTTCGGCGCCGAACAGCTCGGCGGTGGCGCTGGCCTCGTCGGCGGTCACGGTCCAGAAGATGTCCAGCCCGGACACCCGCACCGAACGCAGCAGGTGACGCCCCAGCCAGCCTGTGTGGCCCAGCATGCACCGGGCAAATGCCATCGGGTCATTGGACAGCAGCTGCATAGCGGCGTCGATGCGCGCCGAGATGCCGAACGGCAGACCGCTCTTTTTCGCGCTGCCCTCAGTATCGGCGCTTTCAGTGGGGACACTGTCAGCAGGCTTCGGCGCTTCTGGCTTCCCCTGAGCCGCGAGCTGCCGGGCGACGGTCTGTGCGGGCTTTGCGGCGGGCTTGTCCGGCTTGACCTCCACGGTGACGGACGCCTGTTCACCGTCCGCCGTCTTGCGCACGGTCTGCCCGGGCGGTGCGGCGGAGGCGGGCTTTTTCAGTGCTTCCGGCTGGCCCTTGCGCGGCCAGAGCGTGAAGTGCAGCGGTCCGTAGCAGGCCGCGGCCCGCACGCTGCCCGGGCGGTACGCAAACCGAACGCCCAGCGGTATCAGCAGGGCGACGAGCAGCAGCAAGAGCACCGCCAGCAGCACCCAGCCGATCAGTCGGAGAAGGAACAACAGAATGGCCATAAGCAATCACTTCCATTCCAGCTGACCGTCGTCGCCTTCCATCTCCTCCGGCTCGGCGCTCTCGGCAGCCTCGCCGTGAAGCGGCGGCAGGTCGGCCAGACTGCCGAGGCCAAAGACGCGCAGAAATGTGTCCGTGACCTGGAAAGCTACCGGCTTGCCGGGCAGGTCCAGGCGGCCCGCCTCCTCGATCAGTCCCTTGTCCAACAGCTTGGTGACGGTGGACGACGAGTCAACGCCGCGGACCTGCTCGATAAAGCTGCGGGAGACGGGCTGATTGTAGGCAATGACGGCCAGTACCTCCAGGGCGGCGGGCGAAAGCGGCGCGTTGCGGCGGGTGTCCAGAATGCGCTTGACCATCTCGCCGTAGTACGGGCGGGTCGTCATCTGCCAGCGGTCAGGCTCGAAGTACAGGATGACCATGCCGCTCTCCTGCTCATCGTAGCGCTTTTGCAGCTTTTGCAAAAGCGTGGTGACCTCGTCGGCGTCCAGCCGCAGGGCGTCGGCCAGGCGGGCGGTCTCCACAGGCTCGGCGTGGGCAAACAGCATGGCTTCAAGAGAGCCGAGCTCCTGTCGTTCTGTCATGGCGTTTTGTCCTTTCTTCTGCGGTGTGTGCGGTCCAGCTGCAAGGTGCCGCTGCCGTCGACCTTGACGCGTCCTGCGCGGATGAGCTCGAGCAGCGCCAGGAAGGTCGCTACGTTTGTGCTGCGGCTTTCCTCGTGGCTGAACAGCTGGCCCATTTTTTGCAGGCTGCCCTTGAGCAAGCCGCGCAGCATGTGGGAGACGCGGCTGGCGACGGAGACAAACGGCGCGGTGACGAGCGGCTCAAACTTTTCCTGCGTGGGCTTTTTCTTGCGGGTGCTGCGGCCCATCAGATTGAACCACGCCTGCACGAGCCAGTTCGGGTCATGGCGGCGGGTGTATTCGGCAGCGCCGACCAGCGGCATCGGCTCACGGGCTACGGTGTACAGGTCACGGGCACGGCTGCCCAGCTGGGCGGCCACCTCCTTGCAGGCGCTGTACTCGATCAAACGCCCGGTCAGCTCGGCCTTCATGCGCTCGGCCTCGGGGCTGCGCGGCAGCAGCAGGGCGCTTTTCATCTGTACCAGATGCGCCGCCATGTCGATGAACTCGCTGGAAATCTCCATCCGGTCCTGCTGCATCTCCCGGATGGCAGCGGTGTACTGCTCGATCAGCTCCATGATGTTGACATCATAGAGGTTCATTTTATTTTTGCCCACCAGGTACAGCAGCAAATCCAGCGGGCCCTCAAAATCTTCTATTTTAAATGTCAGAACTTCCGGCAAAAACTCAATACCCCCAAAGCAGCTCCACAAAGCCTGTCAGGTGCAACATCAGCCGCCACATACCGTTGACAAGCCAGGACAGCGGCGCGTCCAGCAGACCCAAAAACACCAGTGCCAGCACGGCCAGCATAATATATCGCTCATATTTCATCGCCCTGAAATAGAGCCGCTGCGGCAAAAACAAGAGCGCAATGCGGCTGCCGTCAAACGGCGGCACCGGCAGCAGATTGAAAACCGCCAGGCTCAGATTCATGGCTACCATATAATATAGGAACATCGTCAGCACGGGCACGGCGTCCCCCAGCCCGCTGTACCAGCACAGCTTGTACAGGATCATCGACACCCACGCCAGCAGCAGATTGCTGGCAGGCCCCGCGGCGGCGGACAGCGCCATGCCGACCTTGGGGTTCTTATAGTTGTACGGGTTGATCGAGACGGGCTTGGCCCAGCCGACGCCTCCCACCAGCATGCACAGGGCACCCAGCGGGTCAAAGTGGCGCAGCGGATTCATCGAGAGACGCCCGGCGCGCACGGCAGTGTCATCACCCAGCAGGTGGCTGGCCAGCGCGTGGGCCGACTCGTGAAACGGGATGGTGATGAGCACGACAACAGCGCGCAGCAGATACTGCACGATCACCGCGGGAGACAACAATCCGTTCAAAAGGTAACACCACCCCATTAAAAGCTTAGTCTATTATATCGTAGAAATGGCGGCAAGACAAGCCCTGTAGGCACCGAAAACACAATATTTAGCGCCTGAATCAAACAAAAACGCAAAATTATGAAAAAAATTAAAATTTTTTCTGTCAAAACACTTGCATTTTCGCGCAGTATACGCTATACTATTAAAGCTATTGAAAAGGAGGTGCAAGCAATTATGGCCAAATGTTCTTGCTGTGGCAAGGGTGTCACGTTCGGTATCAAGGTTTCTCACTCTCATCGTCGGAGCAACCGTACCTGGAACCCCAATGTCAAGCGCGTGAAGGCGATCGTGGACGGTTCCCCGAAGTATATCTACGCCTGCACCCGCTGCCTGCGCTCTGGTAAAGTTACCCGCGCGGTCTGATTGGAAGGAAAAAATGCCGGTCACATCGTGTGACCGGCTTTTTCTCTTTTACGCTTGCTTTTTAGGAGGTGGGTCTATGCTCCCCCGTGACCCTGTAATGCTGTTGAGCTATGTAAACACCCAACTGCGGGACCGCGACGCCAGTTTGGACGCGCTGTGTGACCGTGAGGAGACTGACCGTGACGCGCTGTGTGCGGCACTGCGCGAGATCGGCTATGAGTATGACGCTGCACAGAATCGCTTTGTGTGACGCCGGTTTGTGTGAAGTTTGAGAGAGGAAGTTGAAGTACCCGATGAATTTTATCTTTGTCAGCCCGCATTTTCCCAAGACCTACTGGAATTTCTGTGACCGTCTGCACCGCAACGGCGTCAATGTGCTGGGCATCGGTGATGCTCCGTTTGACGAGATCCCCTGGGAATTGAAGCAGTGCCTGACTGAGTATTACCGCGTGAATGATCTTGGCAATTACGACGAGATGCTCCGCGCTGTCGCGTACTTTACCTTCCACTATGGCAAGATCGACTGGATCGAGTCCAACAACGAGTATTGGCTGGAGATGGACGCCCAGCTGCGCACGGATTTCAACATCAATACCGGTGCAAAGAATGACTTCATCGAGCGCATCAAGTACAAGAGCAAAATGAAGGAAAGCTATATCGCTGCGGGTGTACCGGTGGCGCGCCACCATATTGTCAGCACACTGGCCGAGGCCCGCGCCTTTATCAAGAAGGTCGGCTATCCGGTCATCGTCAAGCCGGACAACGGCTGCGGCGCCGAGGCGACCTACAAGCTGCGCAATTTCACCGAGCTGAAAGAATTCTATGCCGAGCCGCATAACATCCGGTACATTATGGAGGAGTACATCAACGGCACCATCGTCAGCTTTGACGGTGTGGCCGACAGCCATTGCGTGCCGCTGTTCTACACCTCCAACGTGTTCCCCACCCCGATGCTGGACATCGTCAGTCAGAACGGTGACCTCTCCTACTGGACGCAGAAGTCCGTGCCCGCTGCGCTGAAGGATGTGGGCTTCCGCACCATCAAGGCGTTCGGCGCAAAGAGCCGCTTCTTCCACTGCGAGTTCTTCCGGTTGAATGAGGATAAGCCGGGTCTTGGCAAAAAGGGTGATTACGTCGCGCTGGAGGTCAACATGCGCCCTGCCGGCGGCTACACGCCCGACATGATCAACTATGCGAACTCGGTGGACTGCTACCAGATCTGGGCGGATATGGTCTGCTACGACGAGGTACGCAACGCCGAACTGGACGGCCCGAAGTATTTCTGCGTCTACGCAGGCCGCCGCGACTGCCATGAGTACAAGCACACCCATGCGCAGATCATGGCCAAGTACGGCTCCCGTATGCGGATGTGTGAGCGCATTCCCCAGGCGCTGCGCCTGGACATGGGCGACTGGATGTACACGGCCGTTGTGCGCTCCACCGCGGAGCGCGATGCGTTCATCCGGTACGTGCAGGAGCAGGCGTAACAAAAAGGTTTCCCTTTTGGGGAAAGGTGGCCCGAAGGGCCGGATGAGGGGCGAAGCGTCCGAGGCCGTCCGTGAACGAGAGGCCGTGGCAGGGCTCCCCCCTCATCAGTCGCCTTCGGCGACAGCTTCCCCCTCGGGGGAAGCCTTTTACTTATATAAAACAGGAGCCTGATCGGCTGTGGTCAGGCTCCTGTTGGTTTATTTCAGCTTCACGCTCTTGTGGTATACGACCAGTGAAATGCCCGCCGTGATGACCTCGGTCACCCAGAAGGCGTTCCAGATGCCGTCGGCACCCAGCAGGCGGCAGAACATCCAGGCCAGCGGCATGATGACGGCAATGTAACGGCACAGCGAGATGACCAGTGACTGCACGCCCATGCCGAGACCCTCCAGCGAGCCGGAGGCGACGACTGAAATCGTCGAGACGATGAAACCTACGCAGATGATGCGCAGGGCCGACGTGCCGATGGCGATGGTCTCGGCGTTCGAGCTGAAAAGCCCGATCAGCTGGCCGGACAGCGCCAGACAGAGCACCGTGCCCGCGGCCATGATGGCGGCACACATGCCCATGGACGTGCGGTAGAGCTTTTTGACACGGTCATACTCCCCCGCGCCGTAGTTGTAGCCGATGATGGGGCGCAGACCCTGCACAATGCCGTTGGCGGGCAGGTACAGGAAGGTCTGCAATTTATAGTAGATACCCAGCACGACGACATAGCTTTGAGAGTAGACGGCCAGCAGCGAGTTCAGGAAGGTGATGAGCATCGAGGGCAGCGCCAGATTCAGGATGGCCGGTACGCCGATGGAATAGAGCTGCAGGGCCATTTTGGCGTCCGGCTTCAGGCAGCCGGAGCGCAGCCTGACCGGGATAGGGCTGACGAAGTAGACGATCAGATAGAAGATGACGGGGACCATCTGGCCGATGCCGGTAGCCAGCGCCGCACCGGCAATGCCCATTTTGGGGAACGGGCCGATGCCGAAAATCAACAGCGGATCCAGAATGATGTTGCAGACCGAGCCGCCCATCAGGCCGATCATCGTAATGTTCATCCGGCCCACCGCCTGAAAGATCTTCTCAAACGACATGGCGGCCATGATGACGACGGCGAACATAAAGGCAACACGGGAGTAGGTCACGCCCATGGCAATGACGGTCTCGTCGCTGGTGAAGGAGCGCAGGAACCGCGGCATGATGGCGGTGCAGACGATGGAAATTACGACGCCGTGGATCAGCGAAAGCACCATGCCGTGGGTGGCGGCCATGTCAGCCTTTTCTTTGTTGCCTGCACCGAGATGCAGCGAGATCAGCGCGGCAATGCCGATGCTGAAGCCGATGGCAATCGCGTTGATGAGGTTCTGCACCGGGTAGACGAGGGACAGCGCAGTCATGGCTTCCTCACTGATGCGGGCGACAAAGAGGCTGTCCACGATGTTGTACAGTGCATTGACCAGCATCGAGACGACCATGGGTAGGGCCATTGAGGTCAGCAGCGGAAAAATCGGCTTTTCTTTCATGAAGGTATCGTTCATGGGCTTCTCCTTTTGACACAACAAAAACCACACAACGCTTTCCCGGAAAGAAAGCGCTGTGTGGCGAAAAGTAGTATCAGAACTGTAAAAATCCACACCTTATTTTAGGTGTCTTTATTATACAAACCAGCGCGGAATTTGTCAAGCCGCTTGCAACAGCTGCGCAAAAACGGTACAATTAAGACAAAAATCGTATTGCGAGGGAAAAGACATGAAAAAGCTATTGGTCTCCGGCGCAGGCGGCTTTGTCGGGGCACGCATCATGACCCAGCTGGTGGGGCGGTACGAGCTGTGCGCCTTCCCCAAAGGAATACTGGCCGCAGCGGATGAGCAGACCGTGGCCGACTGGGTGCGGCACGAGCAGCCGGACGTGATCGTACACACGGCGGCGCTCTCCGACACGGGCTACAGCGAAAAGCACCCGGACGAGTCCTACCGCGCCAACGTTCTGCTGCCGTGCTGGATGGCGTCTGCAGCGCAAAAAAGCGGCGCAAGACTGGTTGCGTTCAGCTCTGACCAGGTCTACACGGGCCTTACTGAACACGGGCCGTTTGACGAGGATACACCGCTCTCCCCCGCCAACGTCTATGGCCGCCACAAGCAGGAGATGGAGCAGCGCGTGCTGGATATTTTGCCCGATGCCGTGCTGCTGCGGGCGGCCTGGATGTACGATCTGCCCGGGTACGGCCTGCCGATCCGCGGTAACTTCCTGCTGAACCTGCTGACCGCTGCTATGCGGCAGGAGACGCTGCGGTTTTCGGCGCGGGACTACCGCGGCATCACCTATGTGCGGGAGGCCGTGGAGCGGCTGACCCAGGCCATGGAACTGCCGGGCGGTGTGTACAACTTTGGCAGCGAGAACGACTGCGACATGGTCACGACGGCCCGGCGCGCCTGTGCGCTGCTGGACATCCACCCTGTCATAGAGACGGCAGACTGGCCGCGCAGCCTGCTGATGGACGGCGGCAGGTTCCGTGCGGCAGCGGGTGTCGGCTTTGACGATACCCTGACGGGTGTACAGCGCTGTCTGCGGGATTACGGTCTGCTGAAATAAAGCTGCAATAAAAAACCTGTACCGGCAAAAGCGGTACAGGAATTTTTTTACATCTCGCCGCGTCCGGCCATGGCACGGTACAGCGTCGTCTCATCGGCGTATTCCAGACTCGAGCCGACGGGCAGGCCATAGGCCAGGCGGGTCGTTTTGATGCCCAGAGGTTTGATGAGCTTGGCGATATACATCGCCGTGGCCTCGCCCTCCACCGTCGGGCTGGTGGCCATGATGACCTCCTTGACGGTGTCATTCAGACGGGCCAGCAACTCCTTGATGCAGAGCTGATCTGCACCGATGCCATCCATCGGCGAAATCAAGCCGTGCAGCACATGGTACAGGCCGTTGTACTCGTGGGTGCGCTCAATCGATTTGATGTCGCGCGGGCCCTCGACCACGCAGATGATGCTGCGGTCCCGCTTCTGGGAGGCGCAGATCTTGCAGACATCGCCGGTGGTGTAGTCCTGGCAGATGCGGCAGCGGTGCAGGTCACTTTTGGCGTGCTCAATCGCCTTGGCCAGCTCCATGGCCTGCTTGGGCGGCATCGACATAACCTGATAGGCCATACGCACCGCACTTTTGCGGCCAATGCCGGGAAACTGGGCAAACTGGTCGATCAGATTTTCCAGCGGCTCAACATTGTTGTTGAACATAGGCAACCTCTTAGCCCAGACCGGGGATGTTCAGACCGCCGGTCATCTTGGACATCTCCTCCTCGGAGTCCTTGTCAACGGCAGCGGAGGCGCTGTTGACGGCGGCGGCAATCAGATCCTCAAGCATTTCAATATCATCAGGGTCCACTGCCTCGGGCTTGATCTTGACGGCGGTGATCTCATGTTTGCCGTTCATCGTGACAGTGACCATCTCACCGCTGGCGGTGCCGGTGTACTCCTTGGCTTCGAGCTCCTCCTGCTTGGCGCGGATGTCGTCCTGCATCTTCTGGACCTGACGCATCATGGCGTTGGGATCGGGTCGGCCATAGCCCTTGGGCAGTCTTGCTTTCATGGTTGTATCCTCCAAAAATAATTATTTATCAACGATTTTCAAATCGACACCAAGCGCCTGCATCGTGTGCAGGGTCTCATCCAGACTGACGGCAGCGGTGGTGTCGTCGGTCTTTGGCTCCTCATAGGGGCCGATACTGTACTTGGTGCGCGATACACGATAGATAGTTTCCTTAAGACGCTTGCTGACCTCCCGGTTATTGCGGATATAATCGCGGAAGGCGTCGCTGCACTCAAACAGCACGCGCTTGCCGTCGCAATAGGCCCGGGTGCCGCGCAAAAAGGAGATGAGCATCGCATCATTCTCCTCCAAATCGGCCAGCACGGCGGGCCAGAAGGCGAACGGCTCCAGCGGGCCTGCCTGCCGCGGCGGCTCGACCTTACGCGGGGCCGGGGCAGCGGGTGCTGGCGGTACCGGCGCGGGAGTTTGCTGCGGGGCAGGCTTCAGCTCCGGCTGCAGGAACGGCGGGTCATCGTCAATGGGCGGCGGTACATCATCCGGTGCAGCGGCGGGAACGCTCTGCGGCTGTACCACGGGCGGCACTACAGAGGACGCAGCCTGTACCGGCGGCGCTGCTGTGTAGGCGCGCGGCGCGCTGGCGAACGCCTGAGGCGCGGCGGGTGCTGCCGGGGCGGGCTGCTGGATGATAACAGGTGCGGCGGCAGTCTCGGGCTGGGTCAGCGAGAAAATCGCCAACTCCAGCTCAATGCGCTGGTCAGTGCCGCGGCTCATTTTCTCAAGTGCCGAGCCGAACGCATTGACCGCGCGGATGGCCTCCCGCTGCGGGAAGTCCCTGCGCTGGGTGTAGGCGGCCTCCTCCTCCGGCGAGATGCCGGTCAGAAGTGACGTGCCGCCCGGCAGCGCGCAGAGCATCAGATTGCGGTAATGTCCGGCTAACTCCATGCAGAGGCGGCGCATATCGACGCTCTGCTGGCGCAGCTCGGCGATTTTTTCCAGTGCAGTGACGGAGTCCCCTGCCGCGATGGCGTCGCTGATTTCAAACAGGTAGCCCCTGTCTGTGACACCGGCCATACGGCGGACGAGCGCCTCGTCCACGTGGTTGTCGACACCGGCGCAGGTGTCCAGAATGGACAGCGCGTCACGCATGGCACCGTCTGCCAGACGGCCAATCAACTGTGCGGCGTTCTCGTCCAGCTCGATCTTCTCCTGCCCGGCCACGTAGAGCAGCCGCCCGGCAATGTCATCCGCCGTGATGCGGGTGAAGTCATACCGCTGGCAGCGGCTCAAAATCGTGACGGGAACCTTCTGCACCTCGGTGGTGGCTAAGATAAAGATGACGTGCTCGGGCGGTTCCTCCATCGTTTTGAGCAGCGCGTTGAACGCCGCGGTGGAGAGCATGTGCACCTCGTCGATGATGTAGACCTTGTACTTGCAGACCGACGGCAGATAGGCCACCTCGTCGCGCAGGTCGCGGATGTCGTCAACGCCGTTGTTCGACGCGGCATCCATCTCGATGATGTCCATGACGGAGCCGGAGTCAATGCCCTTACAAATTTCACACTCGCCGCAGGGGTCAGGGCTGGAGGTGTCCAGACAGTTGACCGCCTTGGCAAAAATCTTGGCGCAGGTCGTCTTGCCGGTGCCGCGGGTGCCGGTGAACAGATACGCATGGCCGATGCGCCCGGCAGAAATCTGGTTCTGCAGGGCCGTGACGATGGCCGTCTGGCCAACCACGTCCGCAAAGCGCTGGGGACGCCATTTTCGATACAGGGCACGGTACATCGGCTCACCTCCTGCAAAGCTACAAAAAACAGCGGGCAGAGCACGCGGCTGCGCTGCTTTGCGTACAGATGCAGGCTTGACCGCGGCACTGGGCAAGCGCCGCTTAATGCTGCTCGGTTCCCCGCCTGACATGGTTCACAGGCTGCCCACGCGCGGGACCTGCATCTGTACGCGAAACAGCGCAATTCAGCCCTGTCCGCTTTTAGTATTATACAATAAGTTTGGAATAAATGCAAGCGTTATCTTATATTTCGGGTATTCCGGGCATCTCGGACATCAATCTTCCTGCAGGCGCTGGACCATCTTGTAAAGGGCCTCGGCGCTGTTGAAGTTCTGCGGCATGATTTCGGATGCGGGGATCGAAATGTCGTATTCCTCATTCAGGGCCGAGATGATCTGCAGAATGTCGAAAGAGTCCAGGATGCCGTCATCGATCAGCGTTGTACAGGTGGAAAAGTCCACGTCCTCTTTGATTTCGCTTAAAATTTCCAGTAAACGTTCCATTGGTATTTCTCCTTTTCAAATTATCTTACACAGCGGGTGTATTGATGGGATAGGTCGGCGTTTCGCTGCGTACCGGGTGCGGCGTGCCGTTCTGCCACAGAATGACCTGCGGCAGGTCGCGGCTCAAAAACAGACAAAGTCCTTCCGTAACAGAGTAGGCACCGGTGTTTTCAAAAACAAGCAGGTCGCCGGGGCATAGTCCGGTCAGCGGCATACTGCGCACAAGAACATCGTTCGTAGTACAAAGGCTGCCGCAAAGTGTCCAGTCCTGTACGGAAGCTGCCCGGGCAGCAAAATGGCGCAGATGCGGGCGTTTCATACCCATGATCTGGCCAAGATAATTCAGGTGGTTCATTCCACCGTCCACAATGCAGTAGTGCTGCCCGCCGTGGTTCTTGCAGTCCATGGCGGTGGTCAGGTAATAACCGCATTCGGCGGTGTAAAAGCGGCCCATCTCAACGGTCAGATGGACCCAGCTGCTGACTTCGCGCAGTGCTGGCGCAAGGTCTTTGGCCGGGGACAGTGTGTCGGCAAAATCGTCGCCGTCAAAATACGGCACCGCCAGCCCTGGGCCGTATTCCAGTTCCGGCAGACGCAGGCCGAAGGTATGCTCAATTTCAGCGTACAGTTCCCGCAGCATGGCCAGCTCTTTTTGCTGATTGACCAGCTTTTTGCGCTGGGTCCCGACAAAGTAGTGAATGCCGATAAACTCCAGATCAGGTGTTTCCCTGCGATGCGCCAATGCGGTGAAAAGATCCTCCTTTGACATACCGAACTGACTGCCCGCGTTCAGCCGCAGCAGCACAGGCAGCCGTTTGGCGGCCTTGCGTGCAGCATCCTGCAGATAGCGGACCTGCAGCAGAGATTCCGCTGTGCAGGTGCCGACGCCGTCGGCCACGGCGCGGGCAATATCCACGGGCGTCTTATTAACACCCGAATAGATAACACGTGCATCCGCAGCATGCAGGCTCTCGCAGAGCGAAAGCTCTCCGGGACTGCATACTTCCAGCCGCGCAGTGACCTGCATCATGGCAGGCAGCAGAAATGGGTTGGCTTTGATGGAATAGCAAAGGTCGATTTCCCTGCCCCAGATCGTCTGAATAGCGCGCACGCGGGCCTGCAAAGCGTCAGTGTCAAAGACAAACGTCGGTGTGCCGTAGGTGGCAGCAATTTTTTGTAAAGAAGCGTCGGTCATTTATGGGCTCCTTTTTTCGTCAGGGCAGCCAGTGCCGTGCGGTCAATTTTGCCGTTTTTATTCAGCGGCATCTCGTCCAGCTGCACAGCAGTATTCGGCTGCATAAAAGGCGGCAGACTTTCTTTCAGCGCAGCCAGCAGGGCGGCTTTCTCACAGCTGCCCGTGTAAAACAGGTGGAGCCGCTGGCGTTCGGCATCAAACGTGCAGCAGGCACGGGTCACAGCGTCGCAGCGCATAGCGGCAGCTTCAATTTCGCCAAGCTCTACGCGGTGTCCCATGTGCTTGATCTGGAAATCCCGGCGGCCAATATAATACAAGCTGCCGCTTTCGCCGTAGCGGGCCAGATCACCGGTGCGGTAAATACGCTCATACCAGTTGGTGTTCAGCGGATTCTGGGTAAAGGCCTGCGCCGTGCGCACAGGGTCGGCATAATAGCCGAGGGCAAGCGCCGTACCGGAAACGCAGATCTCCCCTGCCTGCCCGGGCACGGTGACAAGGGCGTCGTTCTCATCCAGCAGAAAGACCTTCTCGTTGGGAAACGCGCGTCCGATGGGCAGCGCCTCATCCGGGGAAAAATCGCGGTCCGGCAAAATGGCGTAAGTGCAGTTGCAGGTAATCTCTGTCGGGCCGTAGAGGTTCACGAACCGGGCGTGCGGCAGAGCAGACTTCCACTTCATCAGGTGCTTGATGGGCATGACTTCGCCGCTGAACAATACCTGCCGCACGCGGGAAGGTATACGGTAGCTGAAGCCGTTCATGATGGAGACAAAGCACATGGCACTGACGGCCCAGACAAGTATGGTGACCTCATGGTCTGCCAGATAGTCCATGAGTTTTGTGGGCTGACTGAAATAAGCGCGCGGGATGATCTGCACCTTAGCCCCCGTGTAGAGTGCCGTGTACAGGTCTTTGACCGAAACGTCAAAGTCAAAGGGAGCCTGATTGCCCAGAATATCGTTTTGTGTGATGCCGAAAATTTCGGCAAACTGCGGGATAAAATCCAGCACCGAGCGGTGGCTGACGGTGACGCCTTTTGGCACACCGGTGCTTCCGCTTGTGAAGTTGATATACAGAGGGTCAACGTCCACAGCCTGACGGCGGCGGGCTGCCAGCAGGGCAGCGTCCGCGGGTGCGGCCAGCAGATCGTCAAGCCGGATGATTTGCCCGCTGTACCCCAGCGCGGCGGCTGCGGCAGCGTGGGTCTCGTCCGTAACAAGAAATGCAGGGGTCAAAGTATCCAATACCTGCAAAGTGCGGGCAGCGGGCTGGCGGGTGTCAAGCACCGAGTAGCAGCAGCCCGCGTAGACTGTGCCAAGCATGGCAGCAAAGGCGGAAACGGATTTTTCGAGGTAAAATGCCACCGGGCGGCGCGGCATCGTGCGGGACGCCAGAAAGCTGCCGGCGCGGCGGGCCGTGTCGGCCAGCTGTGCCCAGGTACAGTCTGTCTGGTCATCCCCCACAGCGGGGGCATCCGGGCAGCGTGCGGACGTGGCTTCAAGCCAGTCCAGGATGTTTGTTTGCATAGAAAGCTCTTTTCTTAAAAGTTGGCATAGAGGAAACCAACGGTTTCATTGACGCAGATAAAGCTGAGGAGTACCATGAAAATAACAAGATAGTATAAACCCCAGCGCAGCGCAAGCGGCAACCGCTGTACCTCTGCGTAAGGGTCGCGGCCTTGTTCCTTCAGCACACTATGGGCAAAGACCAGAAGGGTACTGATGATGACAAGCCCCCAGGCCGGGCCGGAGACTGCCTTGAAAGCGCCGGGTGCATTCGCGGCCAATGCGGAAAAATTGAAAGCTGTAAAGGTGTTGCGCAGGTAGATGCACCCCTGCACAAACTCATTGCGGTCAAAGTACCAGCCGATGTTGACGATGATAAAGGTCCGCACGATGCGAAAAACGTGCCAGCCGCGGCTTTCGGTAGGAATGTGCAGCGCTGCGTTGAGCTTTTTGAAAGCGGGCTCCAGCAGGTCAGCCAGCGCAATGACAAGACCGTTATACAGACCCCAGGCAAGGTAGTGCGCCTGCGGGCCGTGCCAGATGCCGACCACAGCAAACACAAGCAGGTTGGCGACTGCAGCGGGCAGCACACGGCCAAAATGCTTGCCCCAATGCGACGTGGCCCACTTGCCGAAGCGCTGCATCGGCTTGGTCAGTGCAAAGGGATAGAACAGGTAATCACGCATCCACGCACCCAGCGAAATATGCCAGCGCCGCCAGAAATCCCCCAGCGAGGTAGAAAAATACGGCTGCCGGAAGTTGGGCATCATCTCAATGCCGTACAGCTGCGCAACACCCAATACCATATCAATGCCGCCGGAAAAATCTGCATACTGCTGCAGCGAGTACAGCAAAATGGCCAACAGTGCCATAGAACCGGCCAGCTTGGGGTCATTGCCGTCGAGGATGGAGGCAATCGTCGGGGTGGTCAGGTTTGCGATGGCATATTTCTTCATTGCGCCGAACAGAAACAGGAACAGTGCGCGTTTGGTACGCTCCCAGTTCCAGATGTGACGGGCGGTGAGCTGCGGGGCCATCTCTCCGTAGCGGTTGATGGGGCCCTGGATCAGCTGCGGGAAAAAGCTGATGAAAAGCAGAAAGCGGACGTAGTTTTTCTCTGCCGGGTGCCGACCACGGTAGCAGTCAATCAGATAACCGACGGCCTGAAACGTGTAAAAGCTGATGCCAAGCGGCATGACCAGCCCCAGTGAGGACGGCGCTGTGGCCGAAAATGCACCGGAGAGCAGCTCCGCAAAATAGGACCAGTATTTGAAGTAGCCAAGCACAAGAAAGTTGGCAGTCAGCACAGCAGCAACAAGACATTTTTTGCGGCGCACCGCCTGTGCTTTGATGGCCTTTTTTTCGTCCTTGGTTATGCCCGGAGCCTTTCGCCGCGCGGCGGAATCGGCATCCAGCTTTGCCAGCTGCAAGCCGCCGAGCCAGATCGTCAACGCAGTGAAAAGCAGAAAAACAAGGCCCTTCCAGCCGCTGGCGGTAAAAAACAGCAGGCTCAACCCCAGCAGGCAGATCCATTGGCAGCGGCTGAAAACAGTATAATATAAAATGAGTCCAACGCTGACCAGCAGGAAGAAACTCAGGGAATAGATTTCCACACTACACCATCCACAAAATCAAAAATCGACAGAACATTCATAATATCGCTCAAAATCGGCAGAAGAACCAACAATACGGGCATTCACGCGGAACTGGTAGGTGCCGTGCTCCGCTGCTGCGTACTCGGTCCAGGAGCGGGTAGAATACGCGGAAACCCGGCTGTATTCGCTATCCCCCGGCGCTTTGACCCAGAACTCGTATTCAGCCTGTACGGACGGACCGTGGTAGGAACCGGCCAGCAGCAAAATCTTGTCCGGGTGAACCTCCGGCGTCAGGTAGACGTTGGTGATATAGTTTACGGCGGCCAGATATTCTGACGGCGTCTCGAACAACGATTCCACATCCTGCCCGGTGTCCAGCATGGCCAGAAACTTTGCCATGCTCTGGCTGAACGCATGCCCGCCGGCAGCATTCATGTGGGTGAAATCCTTGTGATAGTCAGGCTCTTTGTTCTCAAACAGCTCCGGCTTTGCAAGGTTAAAGTCATAATAGGAAGCCCCATACTGTGCTGCCAACTGCTTGAAGTAGGCGTAGTCGTCAAAATACGTCTCGTAGCTCACGACATCCAGCGTGGTCTTGGGCGCACTGATGAGCAAAAGGCGTGTGCCGTTCTCCTGACAGAGCTGCAGCATGGAGGTCAGCTCCTCAATGTGCTGCGCGCTAAAGTCGTGGGCGTTCTGGCTCCAGGTGTTCACCGTGCCGACAGTGTCAAAGTTGATGACCGTGGTATCCCCCGGCTGGGCATGGGCCGCACCGCGCCGGTGCGGCAGACGATTCAGTACGGCATTCCATTTCTGTTGGATCGTAGCGGGCCAGTCGGTGGGCCAGCTGCCGCTCTGCCAGGGAAAAAGCGCATTCAGGGAATCTGAACCTGTAAAGTTATCACGGCTGGTCATGTAGCGCAGCAGGTCAGCGGGCTTATCCTTCCAGGAATCCGTCTGCAGCTCTGCATATAAAAAAGCCTTTTGGGCTTTGGCATAGGGTTTGCCTGTCATGTTGGCCAGATCCATGACAAGGATCACATACCGGGGAGAATGCTCCCGAAGCAGGGTCTCCAGCGCGATCTGCGACATATCCAAGCTTTGGGCGTTTGTTGCCATCAGTGCAACGGTCTCCCCTGTTGCGGCGGCGAGTTCTTCTTCGGGCAGGGCGCAGGAAGCCAGCGAAGAACCAATGACGGCAATGTCAATGGACTGCTTCTGGTGGTAGCTGCGCCACATGCCAAGGCTGGAACCGTTATCGGGCGGCATAAAGCCGCAGAAAATCAGATTTATAATCAGAAAAATCGCGGTGAACGCTGCGATTTTGGCTATGTACTTCAAAAGATACGCTCCTAAAACAGACAAATAAAGGAAAATGTCCAAAAACAGTAAACACAGTTATTATACATCAATTGGAACTTCCCTGCAATGGTGATTTGCTGACAAAGGTAAGATTTTACAATTGTGCAAAAAGCCGCGCTTCTTCGTGAAACGCGGCTCTATACAATCAGCCTAAAAGCTGCTTGGCCAAATCAGCGCTGGCCTTGGCATCCTTGCAGTAGTAGTCGGCACCGATGGCACGGGCGTAATCAGGCGTCAGCACCGCGCCGCCGACCATGACCTTGCAGTCAAGGTGCGCGGCATGCAGGGCCTCGATCGTGGCCTGCATATTGGGGACGGTGGTCGTCATCAGGGCCGACAGGCCGACGAGCTTTGCGCCGGTCTGGCGCACGGCCTCTACGACACGCTCGGGGTCAACGTCGCGCCCGAGGTCGAGCACGTCATAGCCGTAGTTTTCGAGGATGACACGGACAATGTTCTTGCCGATGTCATGCACGTCGCCCTTGACCGTGGCAATGACGATCTTGCCCTTGCTGCCCTGCGCCTGGCCGGAGGCGGCAATTTTGGCCTTGATGGCCTCGAACGCAGCCTGCGCGGCGGTGGCGGCCTGCAAAAGCTGCGGCAGGAATACCGTGCCTTTCTCAAAGCCGTCGCCCACGGCGTCCAGTGCGGGGATCAGCGAGATATTCACTACGTCCAGCGGTTCGCGCATCGTCAGCGCGGCGTCCGCGGCAGCGCGGGCCTCGGCCTTCAGGCCGCGGCGCACAGCCTCAAACAGGGCGTCCCCGCCCGGTGCGGCGGCGCCGACCTCGGCCACGGTGGCGGCGGACTTGCTCGTCTGCGTCGTCTGAATCTGCACATCGGCATAGGCGGCAACGTAGTCGGTGCTCTGTAAATCCTGCGAGGTCAGCACGCGGTAGGCGCGCACGGCAGCCATCATTTCCGGCGTGTTGGGATTCATGATGGCAAGGTCGAGCCCGGCAGACATGGCCATCGTCAAAAACGTTGTGTTCAGGTAGCCGCGGCACGGCAGGCCGAAGCTGATGTTCGACACGCCCAGCACAGTGCGCACGCCCAGCTCACGCTTGCAGCGGGACAGAGCCTCCAGCGTCTGGACGGCACCCTCCTGCTGGGCGCTGGCGGTCAGCGTCAGGCAGTCAATGTAGATGTCCTCATTCGGGATACCGGCGGCGTTGGCAGCGGCGACAATGCGTTGAGCAATCGCAAAGCGGCCCTCGGCTGTCGGTGGGATACCGCCCTTGTCCAGCGCCAGGCCGACGACGGCGGCGCCGTACTTTTTGCAGAGCGGCAGAATCTTTTCCAGCGTCTCCGGCTCGCCGTTGACCGAGTTGACGATGGGCTTTCCGTTATAGATACGCAGCGCACGGGACAGGGCCTCTGGATTCGAGGAGTCGAGCTGCAGCGGCAGGTCGGTGACAGCCTGCAAATCCTTGACAAGCTGCTCCAGCGTGGCGGCCTCGTCGATGCCGGGCAGGCCCGCATTGACGTCGAGCACCTGCGCACCGGCCTCGGCCTGGGCCACAGCCTGAGTGCAGGGATAGGCGCTGTCACCGTCCCGCAGGGCCTGCTGCAGCCGCTTTTTGCCGGTGGGATTGATGCGCTCCCCCACCACAGTGATGCCGTCGACCTCCACAAAGCGGACCGGCGTGCACAGACAGCTGCGGCGGATGGGGATCTTGTCAGCCGGGGTCAGCGGGCTGAAGGTCTCATGCAGCCTGGCGATAAACGCGGGCGTCGTGCCGCAGCAGCCGCCGACCATCGAAACGCCGATGGCGGCGTACTCCTTCATCTCGGCGGCAAATTCATCCGGGTCGAGATTGTAGCTGCCGTCGGGGTTCGGCAGACCGGCGTTCGGCTTGACAAAGACCGGAACACCTGCGGGCACGCTGCGGCAGAGGCGCTGCGCGAAGGGCAGAATCTCCTTGGGGCCGAGCGAGCAGTTGATGCCCACGGCGTCCGCGCCGAGGCCCGCCGCCGTGACGGCGTAGCTTTCGACGGTGCAGCCCGTGAAGGTGCGTCCGCGGCTCTCAAAGCTCATTGAGGTGAAAACAGGCAGATCGCAGTTTTCCCTGGCGGCGAGGATGGCGGCCTTCAGCTCATACAGGTCGGTCATCGTCTCCAAAAAGACGAGGTCAGCCCCTGCCGCCGCACCGGCGCGTATGACCTGTGCAAACTCATTGTAGGCATCCTCAAACGCCAGCGTGCCCGCGGGGACGAGCAGCTCACCCAGGGGGCCGATGTCCAGCGCCACGCACGCACCGGTGGTCTCGGCGGCCTTGCGCGCACAGGCGATGGAGGCGGAAACGACCTCCTCTACCGTGTGGCCGCAGCCGGCCAGCTTTTTGGCGTTGGCGCCAAAGGTGTTTGCCAGCAAAATGTCCGCGCCCGCGTTGGCGTAGTCAGTGTGGATAGCCGTTAAGACCTCCGGCATTTCCAGCGCGGCGAGCTCGGGCTTCTGCCCGGGCTGCAGACCGCGTGCCTGCAGCTGGGTCCCCATGCCGCCGTCCAGAAAAACAAAGCGCTTGCGGTCAAAAACTTCACGAATCTGCATAAGATTCTCCCCTATCAGTCTGGTGTGAAACAGGTCGTGCCGCGCTTGCGGAACGAGCAGGTCTCCTTCAAATGGCAGGTCGCACAGCCTGCGCGGGTGCCGGTTACGGGATGGTCGGCAATGCCTAAAATGGCGGTAGTGCTCTTGCGGGGGGTCAAAAGGTGCTGGGGCGTCACGGCCAGGCCGCAGCCGCGCACCGTGTCCGCCGCAAGGCAGAGCGCGTCGTTCAGCTCCAGCGGACAGTCACCGTAGCCCGGCGCGTAGCGCCCGGTCATAAAGGCACCCTGCGCCTCGATCCGGGTGCGTATTTCGTTCTCCAGCTCGTCACAGACCTGCTCCAAAAGGACCGAGGTCAGCGCGTCCGCCGCGGCGGCCAGGGCAATGTCAGTCAGTTCCATGCGGCGCAACAGCTTGTCCACCTCGGCCCCGAGGGTCGCTGCCAGCAGAAGGACCTCGTCGCAGCCCTGCAGATGGCGCGTTAGGTCGCTGCCGCAGTTTTCCAGCGGCAGGGCGGTACGCGGCAGACGGCGGTACACCGCACGCGGCGCAGCAGCGGTCAGCACGGTCTGCTCGGCCTTGTCCAGCAGGGCCGCGGTGGCGGCATCGGGCGTCCAGCCGGACGCACCCATGTAGCGCAGCGCCGTGGCGCGGTCAATGGCGGCGGGCTTGCGGCGCTCCATTACAGCAGATCCCTGATGCCGTCGTAGACCTTCGCGGCCACGGCGGCGTCATTCATTGCGTACAGGTGGATGCCGTCTGCGCCGCCCTCAATGAGGTCGCGCAGCTGCCTGACGGCGTAGTCGATACCGGCGTCGTACAGGCTGGCAGGGTCGTCCTGATAGCGGGAGATCATACGGGTGAACTCGGACGGCAGGCTGGCCGAAGAAAGCGAAACGGTGCGTTCGATCTGGCTGCGCTTGACGATGGGCATGACACCGGCAGAGACCGGCAGCGTGATGCCTGCGCGGCGTGCCAGATTCAGAAAGCGGTAAAAGTGCATGTTGTCAAAGAAAAGCTGGGTCAGCAGGTGCTCGGCACCGGCGGCCTGCTTGATGCGCAGGTTCTCAACGTCATGCAACAGGCTGTCGGCCTCGGGGTGGCCCTCCGGGTAGCAGGCACCGTGAACGGAAAAATCCGGCTTCTTCCATTTAATAAAGGACGTCAGGTCGCTGGCGTGTTTGAAGTCGGGGCTCTCCGGGCGGGACGGGCTGCGGTCCCCGCGCAGGGCCAGCACATCCCGGACGCCGACAGATTCCAGCTGATTCAAAATCTCCGCTGCACGGGTCTCGTCGTTGCCCATGCAGATCAGGTGCGCCAGCGTGGGGATATGCAGCTCGTTCTGAATGTAGTCGGCCACCTCCGCGGTGGAGACGCCGCCCGCAGAGCCGCCCGCACCGAAGGTGACGCTGATGAAGCCGGGGTCCATGGCCTGCATCTGACGCAGAGTGTCCTTGAGTTTATCCATCTGGGTGGTCTGTTTCGGCGGGAAGCATTCGATAGAGAAAACGCAGCGTTTGGCTTTGAACTGTTCCGTAATCGTCATTTTCTACTCCTTATTTTTACGCCGCAAAATCGGCGGAGTCCGCGGAAGTTTCCACGTTGAGGGTGTTGTTCTGCCAGATGAAGGTGAGGCTGCCCTCCAGGTCAGTGCGCCATACCTCGGCACCGACCTCTGCGTAATTTTGCAGGGCAGCGCGGTGCGGATGGCCGTAATCGTTGTGCAGCCCGCAGCTGACGGCCACGGCCTTGGGCCGGACCGCCTGCATAAAGGTCAGGCTGTTGGAGGTGTAGGACCCGTGATGCCCCGCCTTGAAAAGCGTGGCATGCAGGGCCGGGCCGTAGGTATCGACCAGGCGCTGCTCGGCGTCTGCCTCGGCGTCGCCGGTATCGAGAAAGCGGAAATCGCCCGCCGTGAACAGCGTGCAGAGCGAGGCATCGTTGACGCTGTCGGCATCCTCGCTGCCGCCCTGCAAAATTTGCAGCGTGCCGCTGCCAAGCGGGTATTCTTCCCCGGCTTCTGCGGTGATGATTTCTGCGCCGCTGTCGGCGGCCAGCTCTGCCAGATGGCGCGGCCAGTCGGCGGTCTCATCCGCCGTGGGCTGCCACAGCGGCAGCAGCAGGGTCTTGACCGGGAGGGTGCGCAGCACCGCGCGGGCGTTGCCGGTGTGGTCTGCGTGGGGATGGGTCAGCACAAGATAGTCAAGTGATGGCACACCCAGCACGTCCAGATCATACAGCAGCGCGTCCTCAGCCTCGACGGGACCGGTGTCGATCAGGCAGTACGCGCCGTCCTGACAAAGCAGCACGGCATCGCCCTGCCCGACATCCAGCACATACACGACGGTACTGCCGTCCGCAGTCTGCGGAGCGCTTTCCTCGGTTTGGAGCGGTACGCCGAGCGCGGCGCGCAGCTGCTGCCAGCCGGGAACGCTGCCCCTGCCGCCCAAGAGCTGGACGACAAACGCGGCAAGCACCAACAAGCAGACGGCAACCGCCGCGGCCAGGCGGGCAAAGCGCTTACCCGTCATACTGGCCGTTCAGCTTGCGCTCCTCCCACTCGGCCTTGGTCACAAGCACGGCGCGGGGCTTGGCACCCTCATAGGGGCCGATGATCTTTTCCTGCTCCATCTGGTCCATGATGCGGGCGGCGCGGGCGTAGCCCAGCTTGCAGCGGCGCTGCAAAAGGCTGGTGCTGGCCTGTCCGGCCTCAATAACGCACTCAACGGCCTGCTCAAACATGGCGTCCAGTGCACCGCCGCCGTCTCCGTCATCGTCGCCGCCCTTCTTGCTGCCCTTTTCGGCAACGGCGCGGCGCTCCATTTCGGCAATCATTTCTTCATCGTACTGGGCGGTGGAGGTGGACTTGATAAAGCTCAGCACCGCGCCGATCTCCTCATCGGTCACGAAGGTACCCTGCACACGCACGGGCTTGGACGCGCCGACGGGCAGGAAGAGCATATCACCGTTGCCCAGCAGCTTCTCGGCACCGCCGCTGTCCAGAATGGTGCGGCTGTCGATCTGGCTGGAAACGGCAAAGGCGATACGGCTGGGGATGTTGGCCTTGATCAGGCCGGTGATGACGTCCACGCTGGGGCGCTGGGTCGCAACGATCAGGTGGATGCCGGCGGCACGGGCCTTCTGCGCGATGCGGCAGATATAGTCCTCGACCTCCTTGCCCGCGACCATCATCAGGTCGGCCAGCTCGTCAATGACGATGGCGATATAGGGCAGGTGCTCCATGCCGGTCTGGGCGGCCAGCTTGTTGTAGGCCTTGATCTCGCGGACGTTGTTCTCGGCAAAGAGCTTGTAGCGGCGCTCCATCTCGGCCACGCTGGCCCCCAGCGCACCGGCAGCCTTGCGCGGTTCGGTGACGACGGGCATCAGCAGGTGCGGAATGCCGTTGTACTCGGCCAGCTCGACGACCTTCGGGTCGATCAAAATGAGCTTGACATCCTCGGGGCCGGAGCGGAACAGGAAGCTGATGATAATAGAGTTGACGCAGACGGATTTACCGCTGCCGGTGGAACCGGCAATCAGCAGGTGGGGCATCTTGCAGAGATCTGCGACCTGCGCCGTACCGGCAATGTCCTTGCCGAGGGCCATCGTCAGCGGGCTGCGCATATTGATATAATTCTGGGATTCAAAGACTGCGCGGATGTTGACGGTGGAGCGGATCTTGTTCGGGACCTCGATGCCGACGGCGGGCTTGCCGGGGATGGGCGCTTCAATGCGCACACCCGCGGTGGCCAGGTTCAGGGCGATGTCGTCGGCCAGGCTTGTGATGCGGCTGACCTTGATACCGGCCTGGGGCTGCAGCTCATACCGGGTGACGGACGGGCCGCGGCAGATGTCGAGCATCGTCGTCTTGACGCCGAAGCTGTCCAGCGTGTTGACCAGAATGTCCGCGTTTTTCTTCATCTCGCGGGCGGCCCCGGCCTCGTCGTCGGGGTGCGTGGCGTTGAAGAGGTTCAGCGACGGATAGCAGTAGGGCTCCGGCGGCTGCTCCTCCGAGGTAGGCAGACGCATGGCGTTTGGGTCGGCCTTGGCCGCACAGGGCGGCGTATGGATGGGCGCACCGGCAGAGTTGCCGACGGCGGTGCTGACCTGCACGCGGGCAGTCTCCCCCTGCCGGGGCACAGTGAAGCTGCGCTGGGTCGTCTCCGCCGCAGGGCGGGTCATGGCAGGGGCAGACTGGTACGGCTGCGGTGCGGCGGTGTAGGGATCGGCTGCCGGGGCCGGAGCCTCGACGGCAGGCTGGGCAGGGGCAGCGGGCGTCTCGGCCAGCATATCATCCAGCATTTCAGAGACAGAGCGTCCGGACTGCCAGGCAGCGCTGACCGCACTGCCGGTATCGCTGAAGCTGCCGCCCAGTGTCGGGATCGGCGCGGAAACAGCGGAGGCCTCCGGTGCAGCGGGCACAGCTGCGGAGGCGGGCGTGCCCAGCGGCGCGGCGTCTGCTGCCATCTGTGCAGCAAGATCAGCCGGAGAAAGGACCATCGTATCGCCCTGCACACGGCCTGTCATATCCAGCTGCGGCAGCTCGACAGGGATCGGCTCTGGCTCGTCCTCCACGGGAATGAGAGGCGTGTCAAATCTGGGCTCCTGCGGGACGGGCGTCAGCGGGGTCTCAAACTCGGTAGGCTGCGGCAGGTCCAGCGTCGTCTCGGCACTGACCTCCTGCGGTGTGTAGTAAGGCGCGTGGCCGCTGACAGCGCGGTTGATGAGCGCATCCAGCTCGTCCTGCGGCGCGGGGGACGCCTGTGCGGCGGGCGCGGGCGTGACCGGGGTCAGCGGGGTGTTGTACACCGGTGCGGCAGGCTCCGAGGCAGGCTGCAATTGCAACTCAAAATCCTCCTTCGGTGCGGGAGCGGGCTGGGGCTGGGCATAGCGCAGTGTGTTGTTGGCCCGGTTGGACAGCGGATCCATGCCGAACGTGCCGCCCGGGCCGATGTTGACCGGCTCCAGCGGGTCGTTGCTGACGGCCTTTTGGCGGGCGTTTTCCCCTGCACTGGGGCCAAGATCCACGTCAAACGACGCATGGGTCTGGGCGGCGGGCTTGGCGGCAAACGGCGCCTCGGGCACAGCGGGTGCCACAGGGGGCGTGTAGGCGTTCTGCCGCTGCGGGGCGGGCGGGGTCTGCTTCGGGAAGCGGCTCGTGTCCGCGATGACGTCGTAAACCGGATGGTGCGGGCGGCTGCTGTCCGGCAGCGCACCGGTCAGATTCTCGACGCTCTCCTCCTCGGGCTCCTGCTCAAACAGGCGGGTGTCGTAGGCGGTCTCGGCTGCGGCGCGCTCCTCGCGCTTGGCCTGCAGGGTCTTGTATTGACCGTCTACAAACAGCACGACGTCCGCGGGGGTGATGGCAAAGAAGAACATCAGCCCCAGCAGGAAGATGAGCAGCATGATAATGTTGGAGGCAGGACGCCCGAACAGCGCCAGCAGCGTGGCACCGATGGGCGCGCCGAGGACGCCGCCCTCCCAGAAGTAGGTGCCGCCGCGGGTAAAGAGCATCTTGACGATCTCCCCGACCTTGAGGTTCTCAATATTGAGCTTGGAGAAGATGACCGGCACGCTGGCGCAGAGCACGCCCATCAGCGATACCTTGCCCGCAAACAGCGCGACGCGGTAGCCGGTGGCCAGCAGGTAGGCCAGGTACAGCAGGAACGGTCCGACCAGATAGGTCGTGATGCCAAAGACGCCAAAGTACCAGCTGCGCAGCGTGCGCCAAAGATTCTGCCCGGGCACAAGCACGAGCGCAACGCAAAGCAGACCCAGCCCCACCAGCAGGATGCTGCGGGCCAGGTTCGGGGTCTCGGCGCGGCGTTGGGCACGGCGGGACGGCTGGCGGCTGCGGGAGGCCGCACCGCTGCGCGCGGACGCAGAACGCCCGGTGCTGCCGCGGCCTGTGCTGCGGGAGGAGGCGGTGCTCTTTTTGCCGGAGGAGCTCTTTGTTGATTTTTTACCGGAACGAGATTGTGCCATGTTACAGTGTTTCCCTCTCTTATTTCTCTGAACGCTTCTTTAGGCAATACCGCATAATTCCCGCCTTACGGCTTAAGCACCGCTCCGGCGGCTGCGGCACGGCACCTGCGTTGCCAAAATGCTCGATAATACACAAAGTATTATCTGCGCTTTTGGCTTAGCAGCTGCCGCACCTCGCTCACCGTATCGGCACTTAGAATTATGCGGTATTGCCTTTATATATAAGTAGTCTGTACAGGTACAGAACGGTAAGGACATACGACTTTTATTTTAGCACGATTTCCGGGGATTGTAAAGAAAAATGCCCGCGGTGCCGGGTTACAAAAAAATAAATCCCCGCCCTGAGGGATGGGCGGGGATTTACAAGAAAGGAGGAGAAGAACACATGAAAATGTGATAAAGCTATTTGACTTGGGGTTCATTTAGCTTGCAACTAAATTGTAACTGTTTTGTCACCAAATGTCAATAGCAAATTGTAAATCTTTTGTCATTTTTCAATTTGTTCACATATTGGCAGGCGCAGCTCCGCACAGCCGCCGGGCGTGTTGGACAGGCGCAGCGTGCCACTGTGTGAAAGCGCGACCCTGCGTGCAAAATACAGCCCGAAGCCTTGGTGGGCTGTGTCGCTGCGGGCAGCTTCCGTATAAAGCAGCTCCCCCGCTCTGGCGAGGGCCTCGGCGGTGAAGCCGGGGCCGGTATCGGTCACACGCAGGATGAAATCCTGTTTCTCTTTTGTAACCAACAGTGTGACGGTGCCGCCGTGGGGCGTATAGCGCACGGCGTTGTCCAGCAGGTTTTCGGCAGCGCGGAGCAGGTCGCACTGCGCCGCGCACAGCGTCCCCTGCCACTGCTCGTCCAGCACAAACTGTACCCCGGCAGGTGCGCAGAGGGCGCGGGCGGTTTCCGCCAGCATGCTGACAAGGGTGTGACTGGGAAAGGTTTCCCCAGCGGCGGGCGGTGCACAGGCGGTGCGCAGGGCGGCCAGATATTGCTGGGCGCGGTCCGTGCCGCGCAGGATGGCTTCGACCTGTGTCTGCTGGTCGGCGGACAGAGTATCCTCGGCCAGCAGGTCTGCGTTGCCCTGAATGATGGACAGCGGCGTTTTCAAGTCATGCGTCAGCGCGGCGATCTGCTCGGCGCGCTGCTGCTCCATCCGCCATTGGCTTTGCAGGCTGTCAGTCAGTTCGCGGCCCATCGTCTGCATGGCCTGCAGCGTGGCGGAAAACTCTCGCAGACGTGCGCCGTCTGCGTCAATGCGCTCGGGCTGCTGCGCGGCGATGGCATCCACCGCGCGGTGCAGACAGGCGGTCTCGGCGGCAAAGACCCGCACGGTGCAGTGGGTCTGCCAGCCCAGCCAGGCAATGGCCAGCAGCGCCAGCAAAAGCATGTAGCAGGTCTGGAAATCCGGCAGTGTGCGGCGCAGTGCCGGGTCAGCATAGGGCACGGCATAGTCATACTGCAAAAGGCAAAAGCTGCCGTCGGCCATTTTGACATCGTACTGGTACTGCGTATACCCCAGATTGCCGCTGCCGCCATGGAAGGCGTTGAGGGCGATTTTCAGCTGACGGGCGGTCATGTTGGTCTGCAGCACCGTGTCATTCTGCACCACAGCCCAGCGGCACAGGTCACTGATTTGGTTGGAATCAAATGTTTCTGCGGTCACGGCGGCTACGGTCTCCCGGGCCTCGGCACAGGCCTGGGCGGACGCCACGGCAGGCAGCAGAAAACCGATGTTTATCAGCTGCATAAAAATGACCCACCAGAGTACCAGAATCAGCGCACACCCGCCGCCGCACAGAAGAAGATACCGCAGCAGCACGGTGCGCAGACTGGTCAGTTTTCGTTTTTCCATTGGTAGCCAACGCCCCATATCGTTTGCAGCACCTCCTCTGCCCCGGCTACGCGCAGCTTGGCGCGGATGTTTTTAATGTGCTGGGTGATGGCGGTATCATCCGCTGTACCGTCATAACCGAACACAGCTTCGTAAATCTGTTCTTTGGAAAAGGTCTGCCCTGCATGGAGGGCCAGCAGCTCACAGATGGCGTACTCGGATTTTGTCAGGTGTAAAGGTATGCCGCCAACGCCGGCTTCTTTGGCAGAAAGGTCCAGCGTCACCCCGCCGCGGGTGATCTTATGGGACGGCGTGCGGTTCTGCCGCCGCAGGTGGGCGGCAACCCGCGCACGCAGCTCGGCCACGCGGAACGGCTTGGTCAGGTAATCGTCCGCACCAAGACCGAGACCGGTCAGCACGGACGGCTCATCGGTGCGGGCCGTCAGAAACAGAATCGGCGCGTCCGTCTCGGCGCGAATGCGGCGGCAGACGGCAAAGCCGTCCTCGCCGGGCATCATCACATCCAGCAGGATGCAGTCCGCCCAGCGGCAGAGCGTATCGGTCAGCTGCGTGCCGGAGGTGCGCGTTTCTACGGTGTGGCCGTCACGCTCCAGCGCGGTTTTCAGCAGTGCGCAGAGGTCGTGGTCATCGTCGACTGCCAGAATGTGTGCCATAATAGCCCCTTTTATTGCAGTAAGCTGTAAACAAGACAGGATGCGCCGTAAAGCAGATAGACATGCGCCGGGTAGAACCAGTAGAACAGCTGCTTGTGGCCGCTGCCGCGCTGGCCGTTGTACAGCGCCATGCCGATAACGGCAAAGACGCCGAGCCACTCATCGTAGACTGTGAACATCTGGGAAAAGGCAAAATCCGGCAAGCTGTGAACCTGCAGATAGACCATCACAAAATCGGTCAAAAACGTGAACACCGCCCACACCGCCAGCCGCAGGTGCTTGTGGTTGTAGAGCGCATACAGTGCAATACCGCCGAAGAAATAGTACCAGCCGCCGTCAGTGATGCCCGACCACATGGGAAACGGTGCCGTGATAAGCCACGCCAACACGGTGGAGCCGATCGGCGCGTCCTGAATTTTGGGAAAAAGCGTCAGCAGCGCTGCGATGCAAAACGGCCAGAGGATCGGCATGGCAGCAGCCAGCGCGCCCCGCACAAACCGGCGCTGACGCAGCCAGTCGATGCCCTGCCAGATGATGCAGAGCAGCATGAACTGCTGAAAAATCGCGTTCATCGGGTAGAAGCCGTCCCCGCGGCGGAAGGCCCCTGCATAGATCATGAAAAATTCCACCGTGCCCATCGCAGTACCGATGGCCCAGATACGCAGAAAGTAGCGCCTGCGGTCATGGGTGTGGGCGAAGCCCTCCACAGTGCAGAACAGAAACAGCGGTGCGGACAGCCGCGCCAGCATACTGAACCATTCCGGTACAATGCCCGTAAATTCAAAAAAGTAGTGAATGTGGTCCATCACCATGAGCACCAGCGCAATGGTTTTGAGCGCCGTGCCGGTCAGGCCGAATTTTTGCTTTGTCATAATAATAACCCCTTTACATTGTTGTTGTAAACAGTGTAACAGGGGTTTATGTAGAAATTATAAGTGTTTGAAAATCAGCTGTGCCTCAAAGGCAGATTTTCCTTCCCGTTCGCCTTCAAAATAGAAGGTGTCCTCTGCCAGTCTGGCACGGCGCAGGGTGAAGCTCTCGCCGCGGGGTACCTCGCGGTGGTAGCTGATGATGAAATCCGAAATCTGCGCACTGTCCCAGACCTGCCACGGTACGGCGTCGCAGACAATGTCGGCATAGCGGGTGTTGTTGAGGTGGCCGTTCATGTCGCAGCGGGAGTAGGCCGCGGTCTGCGTGCCCAGCGTCTCGCAGTCCTCGGGCGCAACGCGGGGCAGGCGCATCGGCAGCTCAAGGGGCACATCCTCGGCCCACAGGTCGGCAAACTGCTCCGGGTGCTTGCGCAGGATCATACGCTTTTCGGTATCAATGAGTACCCAGCGGCTGTCCATTGTGGCGACCTCTGCCCCGTCGGCATCGTAAAAATGGGTGATGCGCTTGTTGACGGCGCGCTTGCAGCGCTCGGGCTGGGTGACAAGGGTCAGTTCCTCGTCCACACGGGGCAGCCGTGTGACGTGCAGGGCCAGCTTGGCCAGCACATAGGCGGTGTGGGTCTTGCGGTACAGGGCATCGTCCAGCCCTACGGCCTCGGCGTGGGCGGTAGCAACCTGCTGGGCATAGCGCAGCAGCGCCCCGAGCTTGACATGGCCGAGATGGTCGCCGTCCGTGCGGTAGACGGTAAATTTTTGGGTGTAGGTTATGAGCTTTTCGGGCATAAGGAAGCCCTCCTTGATGGATTTTGAATTGATTTGCCAAGGAGAGTATAGCACAAATGTTGGAAAAATGCAAAGGCGGGAGCTTTGGGGGTGGCCGTAGGGGCTGATGCTTGCATCGGCCCGCGGAGGGGTCAGGACCCCTCCCTACAAATCGAACCGTAAAAGGGTGCAGCGGCAAGGCTGCGGGCCGGGCATGCCCGGCCCCTACAGGACGGCAAACAAAAAGGCTGCACACGCAAAACGGTGTGCAGCCTGAAACTGTTTAATAGTTATCGCGGGATTTTTTGCGGAGCTTGCGCCAAATATTGAATGCAGAAATAGCGATGGCCAGAAGCAGCAGGACAAGAACCATCCAGCCGCTGCCGCCATCCTCATAGCTCTTCATCTCGCTCCACTGGGCATCCATGGCGGCGTTGATGTCGTCGGGCAGAGTCTCAAAGACCTCCGCCTTGTCCAGGACCTCCGCGCTCGGGTAGGCAATTTCGCTGTACTTCAAATCGTCGTCCAGCATCTCCCACACGGCGGTGATGGGGGTGGAATAGCCGATGAAGTCCGCGTTGGCAAGACCGACGTCCGGCTCACACAGGTAGTTGATGAACATTTCGGCAGCCTCCCGGTGCTTGGCGTTGGCCGGAATGCACATGCTGTCGATGAAGAAGTTGACGCCTTCCTCAGGGTGGACGAAAGCAAGGTCTGGGTTTTCGTCGATCATCGTGATGGCATCGCCCGCATAGTAGGGCGCCATGGCGGCCTCGCCACCCTCCATCTTGTCAAAGACCTCGTCCATAACGTAGGCCTGCACGATGTTCTTCTGGGCCTTCAGCGCGTCGGTGATGGCGGTGATCTCGTCAACGGACTGCGGATTCATCGACAGACCAATCGTCTTGGCTGCAATCGCGTAAGCGTCGCGGGAATTGTTGAACATCAGCACATTGTTTGTGTACGCAACATCCCACATGTCCGCCCATTTCGTGGGCGGCTCCTCGACCATCGTCGTGTTGTAGATCAGGCCCGTTGTGCCCCACATGTAGGGCACGCTGTACTTGTTGCCGGGGTCGAAGCTGCGGTCCAGATATGTTTCACCGATGCCGGCAAAGTTCGGAATGTTGTCCATGTTCAGCTCGGACAGCATGCCCTCCTTGGCCATCTTGCCCACCATGTAATCCGATGGGAAGATAACATCATAGGATACGCCGCCGGATTTCAGCTTGGCGTAGAGGCTCTCGTTGGAGTCGTAGGTCGTGTAATTGACCTTGATGCCGGTCAGCTCCTCGAATGCGGACAGAACGTTGATGCTCTCGTCAGAACCGTCGGAGATGTACAGGCCGTTGTTGTAGACATTCAGCGTGATATGGTCGTTGGCAAAGCGCTTCCAATCGTAGTCGCCGGAGACGGAAATATCCTCGTTGACCTCGATGTCATCGGCGGCCAGCACCGGCGCGGCGCTCATCATGGTGACAGTCAGTGCGGCCAGCGCTGCAGCGGAAAACTTTTTCAGCTTCATCTTCAGCGCCCCCCTTCGTCCAGCATGGCTTTGCGGATGGCCTTTTGGTTGCGGCGGTAGGCGCGGGAGTCTGCGGCGTTGGAAATCAGGATGATTGCCAGAATGACACAGAATATGACTGCAGACAGCGCGTTGATCTCGGGGCTGACCTTCTTGCGGGTCATCGAGTAGATGGCGATAGGCAGTGTCTGCATCGTGCCGGAGTTGAAGTAGGAAATCATGAAGTCATCAATAGAGTAGGTCAAGCAGATGAGGAATGCCGACAAAATGGCCGGGGACAGCTGCGGCATGATGACTTTGGTGAAAGCCTGGCGCGGTGTGCAGCCCAGATCCAACGCTGCATTGTACAGGCTGGGATCGAGCTGACGCAGCTTGGGGCCTACATTAAAGATAACATACGGGATATTGAAGGTGATGTGCGCAATCAGCAGCGTCGGCCAGCCGAAGACGCCGCTCTCGCCGCCGATGCCGAAGTTCTGCGCCATGACGAAGAGAAGCATCAGCGAGACACCGGTGATGATCTCCGGATTGACGACAGGCACATAGCTGATGTTATTGATGATGAGCTGGCTTTTGCGGGACATCGAGTTGATGCCAAGGGTCGCCAGCGTGCCCAGCACCGTGGCGATAATGCTGGACACCAGCGCCAGCACAAGGCTCAGACCCAGCGCGGACAAAATCATCTCGTTGTGGAACAGGCTTTTGTACCAGCCGAGGGTGAAGCCCGTAAAGTTCGAGCGGGATTTGCTCTCATTGAAGCTGAACGCAATCATGACCGCGATGGGCAGATACATGAAGCAGAACACCAGAATGACGTAGGTGCGCATGAGCAATGCGGAATGTTTTTTTGCCATATCACATCACTCCTTCCATCTCGGACTCGTCAAAGCTCGAAGTGAAGCTCATGCAGAGCAGGACAATGACCATCAGCACGAGGCTCATGGCGGAGCCGAGGTTCAGATTGTAGGAGTTGCCAAGGAACTGCAGCTCGATCAAATCGCCGATCAGCAGGTTGGAGCCGCCGCCCAGCATACGGCTGATAATAAAAGTAGAGACCGCGGGCACAAACACCTGCGTGATGCCGGTGGCAATGCCGGGGCCGGTCAGCGGGACGAGCACCCGAAACAGAATATGCCAGACGTTGCAGCCCAGATCCTGCGCGGCCTCAATGATGGAATCATCGATTTTTGTCATGGCCGTGTAGATGGGCAAAATCATAAACGGCAGGTAGTTGTACACCATGCCCAGCACAACCGCACCCGAGGTGTTGATCATGTTGAAGGGGCCGAGGCCGAACAAACCGAAGAACTTGTTGATAAGGCCGTTTTTCTCCAGCAGTGTCATCCAGGCGTAGGTGCGCAGCAGGAAGTTCATCCACATGGGCAGCATAATGAGCATCAGCATAATGTGCTGCTTGTTGGCGCGCAGGCGGGAGAGAAAATACCCCACCGGAAACGCCATGACCAGGCAGATCACGGTAGAGATCGCGGCCAAAATCAGGCTGCGGGCAAACACGCTGGAATACCGCCCGATCTGGGTGAGGTTGTCAAAGGTGAACTGGCCGTCCGCGTTCGTCATTGCGTACCAGATGACGATGAAAAGCGGTACGACTGTGAAAATGGCCATCCAGACCAGATACGGCCCGGCCAGCCAGCGGGAGGATTTGGATTTGAGCATGGATCACACCTCCGAACGCTTCATGATATGAATTTCGTCCGGGCCGATGTTCATGCCGATAAGCTCGCCGGGCTGGCTGGCCTGGGTGGAATGGATGATCCACTCATAGCCTTCCACATCGACGTGCATTTCAAAGTGAACGCCCTTGAAGATGACCTCGCGCACAAGGCCGGTCAGCATACCGACAGAGGGCGGCACGATCTGCACGTCCTCCGGGCGGATGACGACCTGCACAGGCTCGTTCGGCTTGAAGCCGCGGTCCACACAGGTGAAATCATAGCCGCCGAAGTTGACAAGAAAGTCCTTGAGCATGACGCCGTCGACAATGTTGGAGTCACCGATAAAGCGGGCGACAAAGGCATTTTTGGGTTCGTTGTAAATATCCTGCGGTGAGCCGATCTGCTGGATTTTACCGCCGGACATAACAACGACGGTATCCGACATGGTCAGGGCTTCCTCCTGATCGTGGGTGACGTAGACGAAGGTGATGTTCATTTCACGCTGCAGGCGCTTCAGCTCCAGCTGCATCTCCTTGCGCAGCTTGAGGTCGAGCGCGCCGAGCGGCTCGTCAAGCAGCAGGACGCGGGGCTGGTTGACCAGGCTGCGGGCAATGGCCACGCGCTGCTGCTGGCCGCCGGACAGCTGGTAGATGCTGCGGCGTTCAAAGCCCTTCAGGCCGACGATCTCGAGCATCTCGAGCACCTTGGGGCGAATCTCATCCTCGGTCATCTTTTTCAGGCGCAGACCGAAGGCGACGTTCTCAAACACGTTCAGGTGCGGGAACAGCGCATACTTCTGGAACACCGTGTTCACAGGCCGCTTGTACGGCGGCATGTTGGCGATGTCCTTGCCATCAAAAAAGACATTGCCCGATTTCGGTGTTACAAAGCCGGCAATCACACGCAGGGTCGTCGTCTTGCCGCAGCCCGAGGGGCCCAGGAAGGTGACAAACTCCTTGTCGTGGATGTCCAGCGAAAGTCCGTCCAGGACCTTCTGCCCATCGAATTCGACAACAATGTCTTTCAGAGATACGATCAGATTTTCATTCATTTTTATTGCATCCCCCTTTGCGGAATTTCCCGTTACAGCACTCTCTTTACGCACCGTTTCTTCCTTAGGCCGGTACAGAGTCCTTAACGAGTCAGCGTCAATTATGCCGCCCCGCAAAGGTTTGTTACACGGCTCCCTGCTGAAGGAGCCGCTGCAAGCAGCACATACAACGCCAATGTGTCAGGGCAGAAAAGATTTACCCTATAGATGCACACACAAGGTATATTATACGGCTTGTGGAATGTTTGTCAATAAGAACTTTTTAACAAATTGGTAAAGAAGCGTTCATGATTTTGTAAAAGAAACGGCTTTTTTGAAAATGTGCGATGCAGCAAGGTTTATAAAAATCGAGGCAGCCGCCGCCGCAAAAAGCACGGCACTGGGCAGGGCAGCAAAGCGGCCGTACAAAAGCCCGAACGCCGCCTGCCCGACCGGCTGGGTCAGGCAGGCACATACATACCGACTGGCGGCACAACGCGCAGGTGATAGCAGATTTTATAAAGTAAAAAACGGCACAGAACGCTGCAACTTTGCGTTCTGTGCCGTTTGGCTATTTGGCTATGGTCACGCCAGATTCAGCCGCTTCGTCATGAGCCACTGGGTCAGTGCCCACAGCAGGGCATCGACAAGGGCGATCAGCGCAAAGACGGCGAACAAGGTGAGCACGATTTCACCCAAGGTGTTGCCGGGACCGAAATACAACGCGGCGCTGAAGTTAGTTTTGTTCAGGTACTTGTACCCGCGGTACGCGACAATGACTGCCGTCACAAGGGCTGCCATCTGCCCGATAAAGCCGATGACAAAGTAGGCGGCAATGCTGATGAGCAGCCGCTGCTGGGTAAACTGCGCGGCAAAGGCACAGGCCAGATATGCGTGCAGCAGTGCGCCCGCGATAAGGGCCAGTATAATCAAAAGCATTGCAGACCAGATGGCGACATCCTCGGCAGTGACGCGGCTGAAATCAGATGCAAACCCGCCGCCACTGACAGTATCGGTAGTCAGCATGCCGCAAAGTGTAAAAAATACCATGCCGAACAGCGTCCATACCGTGCCGCAGATGACCTTAGCAGCAATGTGCTGCCAAATGGGCACGGGCAGAGCCAGCATCAAGTACCCGCGCTCGCCCAACAGGCGGTAAAACTGCTGAATTTCAATAAAAGAGCAGATGGCGAGCACAACAAGAAGGCTTACGGCAGATGCCAGTGCCAGCAAGGCCATGGCGACCCCGGCCAGCGGCAGCCTGTCGGAGGTGTTCTGGACAAAATGGCTCAGAATATTAGTAAAAATGTTCAGCACAAGCACGCCCGCCGCAATGGGCAGAACAACACGGCCTGTGGATTTGAACTCATAACGTAAAAGCTTCGTCAGCATTTGTAAACCTCCCGGAAGTAAGCGTCCACGCTCTCCCCTGTTTCCTCGCGCAGCTCGTCGACGGCGGTCTGGCGCAGGACCTTGCCGTCCTGTAAAAGAATGACCTCGTCCAGCACCTTTTCAATGTCGCCGATGAGGTGCGTGGACAGCATAAGCGCGGCATCCTCACTGTAGTTGTGCAGGATGGTGCTTAAAATGTAGTCGCGGGCGGCGGGGTCCACGCCGCCCAGAGGCTCATCCAGCAGGTAGAGCCTGGCGGCACGGCTCATCGTCAGGCAGAGCTGCATCTTTTCCTGTGTGCCCTTGCTCATGGAATCGATTTTGTCCCGCCCGCCGATATGCAGGTCGGCCAGCATGGCGTTTGCCTTGACTTTGTCAAAATCGGTGAAGAAATCCGCGTACAGGCTTACGGCGTCGTCGGCGGTGAACTCTGTCGGCAGGGCCATGCGGTCCGGCAGATAGCTGGTGACGGCCTTGGTGAAAACGCCGACAGGAACTTTATCAATAATGACGCTGCCCGCCGTGGGCTGCAAAAGCCCGGCGGAGATTTTTATAAGCGTTGTTTTGCCGCTGCCGTTGGGGCCAAGCAGGCCAACGAGCTTGCCCGGCGTGACGGCAAAATCCACGCCGTTCAGCGCGGCGGTGCGGCCATAGCGCTTGGTCAGGCCGTGTACCTCATAAATTGCATCCATGGTTTACTCCTTTTTTGGTGCCTGCTGTGCGGTCTCGCGCAGCAGGGTCTCGATTTCGGCTTCGGTCAGGCCGAGGGCCTGCATCTGGTGCAGAAACTCCGCTGCCAGCGTGCCGGCGCGCCGACGGCGCAGGGCCTGCAGGGCGGTGTCATCCGCTGTGACGGTGCGCCCGACGGTGCGCTGCGCCTGCAAAAGGCCGCGGCTTTCCAGCTCCTGCAAAGCGCGCTGCATGGTGTTGGGGTTGACCCCGGCGTCAGCAGCCAGCTCCCGCACGGGCGGAATGCGGCTGCCGGGCGGGAACTCCCCCGCGACGAGGGCAAGCTCCAGCTGTTCGACCAGCTGCACATAGACCGGGCGGCCCGCAGTAATGTTCCAGTTCATGGTGGGTCATGCTCCTTTTGTGTTATTGTGTTAAGAGCTTAATACAATAATACACGCGAGCTGTACCTTTGTCAATAGGAAAAATAAAAAAATCCCCCGCCGGGATGGCGGAGGAAAATATTGCATGATACAACGTCAGGAAATGTGATCCTCGATCCATGTCAACACGTAGTCGAACACCTTGTCGCGGTTTGTCTCGTTGTGCAGCTCGTGGCGGCCCCCTTCAAAAATCTGGCAGGTCAGATCCCTGACACCGGCGTCGCCCAGCATGGCACAGACCTTGCGCACGCCGCTGCCGTAGTCGCCGACGGGGTCGCAGTCACCGGCAATCAGCAGCACGGGCAGATCCTTGTCAATAGCCTGTGCCCATGCCTTTGTGCTGACGTGGTTGAGCGCCGCGAGCATCTCGCGGTAGGTCGCAGCGGTGAACTGGAAGGTGCACAGCCCGTCGGCGTCGTAGGCTTTCACAACGCTTTCATCGCGGGAAAGCCAGGCGTTGGGCGACTGCGCGTTCTCGATTTTCCTGCAATAGCTGCCGAAGTTCAGCCTGACCATCAGCGGCGAGACATAGCGCGGCCCCTTGACGCGGGCAATCAGTCCGGCCAGCCGCTGACCGACGACATTCATAAAGCTGGGGCCTGCCGTGCCGGAAATGACCAGCGCCGTGATGCTTTCCGGCCACTTTTCAGCGTACCAGCGCGCGTAAAAGCTGCCCATGCTGTGGCCGTAGAGGATGATGGGCGTATCGGGAAAGCGCTCGTGCAGGATACGGTTCATCGTGTGCAGGTCGTTCAAAAGATGGTAACGGCCATTCGGCTCACCGTAGTGGCCGTGCTCCCCTGCCTGGGCGGTGTCACCGTGGCCGAGGTGGTCGTTGCCCGCCAGTGCAATGCCGTGGGCGGCGTAGAACTCGGCCATCGGCGCATAGCGGCGCACATACTCGCACATGCCGTGGCTGAGCTGAAGGACAGCCCGCACAGGCTGGCCGGGTACGGTGTAGAGGAATGCGGAGGAGGTGTGCTTTCCGTCCGACGACGGGAAGGCGATGGCTTCGCAGTGGAGGTTGGGCATGATTACAGTTCTCCTTTGATTTTTTTCCAGTATTGTGCGAAAGCCTGCTCGTTTTTATTATCGCCGGGGACATAGTACTGCCGGTCCTTGATGGCGTCGGGCAGGTATTGCTGGGCGATCCAGTGGTTGGGGTAGTCATGCGGGTAGAGGTAGTGCTGCCCCTTGACCTTGGCGTCCGCGCCGTCGTAGTGCTTGTTTTGCAGCTGGCGCGGGATGGGCCCGGTGCGCCCGGCCTGAATGTCCGCAATGGCGGCATTGATGCCGTCGTGGGCGGAGTTGGACTTGGGCGCGGTAGCCACCAGCACCACGGCATCCGCCAGCGGCAGACGGGCCTCCGGCAGACCGACAGCGTTGGCAATGTCAACCGCGGCCTTGACGATGGGGATGATCTGCGGCCAGGCCAGGCCGACGTCCTCGCACGCGCAGACCATCAAACGGCGGCAGGCGCTGGGCAGGTCACCGGCTTCCAGCAGACGGCCCAGATAGTGCAGCGCCGCGTCGGGGTCGGAGCCGCGCATCGACTTCTGGTAGGCCGAGACGATGTCATAATGGTCGTCGCCGAGCTTATCATACCGCATGGCCGTGCGCACGGCGACCTGCTGCACCATGTCCAGTGTGATCGTGCGGCTGCCGTTTTCTACGGGTGCAGCGGTGACGGCAAATTCCAGATTGCCCAGCGCCTTGCGCATATCGCCGCCCGCACTCTGGGCCAGGTATTCCAGCGCGTCGTCGGGAATGAGCACGGGAGACTTGTCCTCGGCCCCGAGGCGCGCAGCGGCGCTGCGCAGCCCGGTGCGGATGTCGTCGGTGGTCAGGGATTTGAACTCAAATACCGTGCAGCGGGACAGAAGCGCGTTATATACATAAAAGTAGGGATTCTCGGTGGTGGAGGCAATCAGGGTGACGGTACCCTGCTCCACACATTCCAGAAGGCTCTGCTGCTGGCGCTTGTTAAAATATTGTATCTCGTCAAGATATAAAAGAATGCCGCCCGACGCGCCGAGTGTGCCGATGTCCGCGAGCACCGACTTGATGTCGCTCGTCGAGGCCGTCGTGCCGTTGAGTTTGTGCAGCTGCATACCGCTGCCCGCTGCAATGATGCTGGCAACGGTGGTTTTGCCGACGCCGGACGGGCCGTAGAAGATCATGTTGGGAATCTTGCCGCTCTCGACAGTGCGGCGGAAAACCTGATTTTTGCCGAGTAGATGCTGCTGGCCGCAGACCTCATCCAGGGTGCGCGGGCGCAGACGCTGTGCCAATGGTTCCATTTTGCGTTCCTTTTTTAAGATAAGTTTGAGATAGTGTACCAAAACATCATACTTCTATACTTGATTATAACGGCTCGGCGTGGTAGAATCAAGAGAAAAGGATTGAAACGGAGAAAATGCTGTGACCAAACAAGAGCTGGCTACGATTTGTATTGCGCGCCTGAAGGCAGAATATCCCGATTCCGACTGCACGCTGGATTATGACCATGCGTGGCAGTTGCTTGTGTCAGTACGGCTGGCGGCCCAGTGCACCGATGCCCGCGTAAACGTGGTGGTGCAGGAGCTGTTTGCCAAGTACCCCGGCGTAAAAGAACTGGCTGCAGCGGATCCTGCGGATATTGAGGCCATCGTCAAGCCCTGCGGGCTGGGCCACAGTAAGGCACGGGATATTTCAGCCTGTATGCGGATGCTGCGCGACAGGTACGACTGCCATGTGCCGGATGATTTCAACGCGCTGCTTGCCCTGCCCGGCGTTGGCCGCAAGAGTGCGAATCTGATCATGGGGGACGTATTCGGCAAGCCTGCCATCGTGACGGACACCCACTGCATCCGGCTGTGCAACCGCATCGGGCTGGTGGACAACGTCAAGGAGCCGGCCAAGGTCGAGCGGGAGCTGTGGAAGATCATCCCGCCTGCGGAGGGCAACGGCTTCTGCCACCGGCTGGTGGACCATGGCCGCGCCGTGTGCACAGCCCGCACCAAGCCCTACTGCGACAAATGCTGCCTGGCGGACGTATGCCGGGCACGAAAGGAATTTTTGCATGAATAAAACGACGGAAAACCGTCTGGGCGGTGAGCTGCGCAGCCAGCAGGCAGCCCGGCGCCTGCTGGAGGAGCTGCGCCGCGGACGCTATGCAGACGCCGCCCAGCTGCCCAGCGAGCTGGAGCTGGCCGATGTTCTGGGCGTAAGCCGCACCGTGGTGCGCGATGCCCTGAGCGATCTGGAGCGCGACGGCTATGTGGAGCGTGTGCGCGGCATCGGCACCCTTGTCAACCGCGATGTGGTCCGGGTCGAGAACCGCATGGACCAGAAGCTGGAATTCAACCGCATGATCCGCTCAATTGGCCGCGTGCCCCACAGTGATAACCTGATGGTCACGCGGGAGACTGCCATGCCGGAGCTGGCCGCAAAGCTCGGCCTTGACCCGGAGCGCGAGCACACACTTGTGTTTGTGCGCCGCCGGGTACTGGCCGATGAAACGCCGGTGCTCTACTCTACCGATATTCTGCCGTTGGCGCTGTTTGGCGGCAAGTGGCTGGATACGATCGATTTCAGCCGCCCGATCTTTGAGATCGTGGAGCAGCACTGCCATGTGGAGGTCACCGAGACGCTGACGACGCTGCACGCCGTGCAGGGGGTGCCCGGCATCCGCCGCCAGCTGGGGCTGCGCCCGGAGCAGGCGCTTTTGCAGCTGGATGAGATCTGCTATTCCCGCACCTGCAAGCCGGTGCTTTGCTGCCAGACCTGCTATACGGATTTCTTTGACTTTGCGATGGTGCGCAAGCTGATTTGATTTTGAACGGCACAGCGCCGTTTGGAATGAATAGAGTAAACAAAGGGGATTGTGTATGAGACATTTGATCGACCCGGCGGATTTCACGCTGGAAGAAACGCTCAGCCTGATGGACCTTGCAGACCGTATCCATGATGACCCGGCTGCCTATAAAGATGTAGCTGCCCGTAAGCGGCTGGCAACACTGTTCTACGAACCGAGCACCCGTACCCGTCTTTCGTTTGAGGCGGCCATGCTGAACCTGGGCGGTCAGGTGCTGGGCTTCCCCGATGCCGGTGTTTCCAGCGCCTCCAAGGGCGAGACCGTAGCCGATACCATCCGCGTGATCAGCTGTGTGGCAGATATTGCCGCCATGCGCCACCCCAAGGAGGGGGCACCGCTGCGCGCGTCCCGCTACAGCCGCATTCCGGTCATCAACGCCGGTGACGGCGGCCACAGCCACCCCACCCAGACGCTGCTGGACATGATGACGATCCGCCAGCGCAAGGGGCACCTGGATCATCTGACCATCGGCTTCTGCGGCGACCTCAAGTTTGGCCGCACGGTGCACAGCCTGATCAAGAGCCTGTCCCGTCTGCCGGGCATGAAGTTTGTGCTCATCTCACCCGAGGAGCTGCGCGTGCCGGATTACATCATCAGCGAGATCCTCGAACCGAACGATATCCCCTATGTCGAGACCCGCAGCATGGAGGAGGCTCTGCCCGATTTGGACGTCCTCTACATGACCCGCGTCCAGCGTGAGCGGTTCTTTAATGAAGAAGATTACATCCGCCTGAAAAACAGCTATGTCCTGACAAAGGAAAAGCTGGCTCTGGCCCCCGCGGATATGCCGGTGCTGCATCCCCTGCCCCGTGTGAACGAGATCACGCTGGACGTGGATGACGACCCGCGCGCAGCGTACTTTGACCAGGTGCAGAACGGTGTCTATATGCGCATGGCGCTGATCATGACTTTGCTGGGTCTCAAAGACCCCAAGACCGGGGAGGTAGCGTTCAATGTTGAAGGTTGATGAAATCCAGAACGGCGTGGTCATTGACCACATTACCGCAGGCACGGGTCTGGCGCTCTACCACATGATGGAGCTGGAAAAGCTGAACAATGCCAGCGTGGCCCTTTTGCAGAATGTCCGCAGCCAAAAGGACGGAAAAAAGGACATAATAAAGATCGAGGGCGATGTCAGCGAGATGAGCTTTGACGTTCTCGCCTATGTCGACCCGAAAATCTCCATCACCTTTATCCGGGACGGCAGGGTGACGGAGAAGAAACACCCCGAGCAGCCCAAGCGGCTGGTCAACGTCATCAAATGCACGAACCCGCGCTGCATCACTTCCATTGAGGAGGGCTGTGACCACATCTTTGCCCTGACGCAGAGCGGACGCTATCGCTGCATCTACTGCGAGCAGGAGTTCCGCGTAAAACCGTAAACGAGGTAACACTATGGAAAAGCCGAAATTTCACCTGAACCCTAATGAGGAAATCGTCAAAACCATCCGCGAGGGCCTCAAGCGTACGGGCGGTTACTGCCCCTGCCGCTTGCAGCACATTCCGGAGAATATCTGCATCTGCAAGGAGTTCAAGGAGCAGCTGGCCGACCCGGACTACCACGGGGCGTGCCATTGCGGGCTGTATGTGAAGGACTGAGGATTTTTCCCTTTTACAACAATTATAATAAGGGCAATACCGCATAATTCTAAGTGCCGATACGGCGAGCGAGGTGCGGCAGCTGCTAAGCCAAAAGCGCAGATAATACTTTGTGTATTATCGAGCATTTTGGCAACGCAGATGCCGTGCCGTAGCCGCCGGAGCGGTGCTTAAGCCGCAAGGCGGGAATTATGCGGTGTTGCCTAAACAAAACGAGGTATCTGCCACGGAAAGCAGGTACCTCATTTTGCTTATGCTACACGCACGCCGCCAGTGTATCCTCGGTCAGGATAATGTGCCCGTCGGCGTCCACATCGGCGGTGTAAACGGTGCCGGGCTGGGCTGTGCCGGCAGCGATGCGGTCCGCAAGGGCCTGCTCCACGGCACGGCTGACGGTGCGGCGCAGCTCCCGCGCGCCGTAGGGCGGCACCTTGTCCCCGGCCAGCACCTTGGCTGCGGCGGGCGTGTGGTGCAGCGTGTAGCCCTGCCGGGCCGCGCGCTGCTCAAGCTCGACAAGCAGCCGGTCTGCGATCCCGGCCAGCTGTTCCGGGCCGAGCGGGTCAAAGAGAACGGTCTCATCCAGGCGCCCCATCAGCTCGGGGCGGAAAAACTCCTTAGCCTCCTGGATGGCCTGCTGGCCGCGGCGTCGGGTCTCTGCAGCGGCGGCCCCAAAGCCCAGCGGCGACGTCTGCCCGGACAGACACCGCGCGCCCAGATTGGAAGTGAGCAAAATAATCGTGTTGGAAAAATCCGCCCGGCGTCCCTGAGAGTCGGTCAGATTGCCGTCCTCCAAGATCTGCAGCAGCAGGTTCTGGATGTCGCTGTGCGCCTTTTCGATTTCGTCAAATAAGACAACACTGTACGGGCGGCGGCGCACGGCCTCGGTCAGCTGGCCGCCCTCGTCGTGGCCGACATAGCCCGGCGGCGCGCCGAGCAGCCGCGCGACGGTATGCCGCTCCATATACTCCGACATGTCAAAGCGCAGCAGGGCTTTTTCGCTGCCGAACCAGCATTTTGCCAGCGTGCGTGCCAGCTGGGTCTTGCCGACGCCCGTCGGCCCGAGGAACAGCATAGCTCCTATGGGCCGCCCGCTCTCCCGCAGGCCGGTGCGGCTGCGTCGGATGGCGGATGCCACAGCGGCCACGGCCTGCGGCTGGCCGATGACCTCGGCGGCAAGGCGCTGTTCCAGATTGGCAAGCCGCTCCCTCTCGGCTTCGCCCACGCGCTCTGCGGGCACGCCGCTGGCCTTGCTGACGACCCTGGCAATATCGGCGGGGGTCAGTGCCCGGCGGCCCCCGCTGGCATCGGCAATGCGGCGAGCCGCGGCGGCTTCGTCCAGCAGGTCAATGGCCTTGTCGGGCAGATACCGCCCGGGCAGGTAACGCACGCTCAGCTCCACCGCGGCGTGGATGGCCTCGGGCGGGATGCTGACACCGTGGTAGCGCTCATACCGCGGCATCAGTCCGGCCAGAATCGTTTCCGCGGCAGCAGGGGTGGGCTCCTCGACCATGACCCTTCCAAAGCGGCGCTCGAGCGCGGAATCCTTCTGGATGGTTTTGCGGTATTCCTCAGGCGTAGTCGCGCCGATAAGCTGAATTTCGCCGCGTGCCAGCATCGGCTTTAAGATGCTGGCGGCGTCAATGGCTCCCTCCGCCGCCCCGGCCCCGGCAATGAGGTGGATTTCATCGATAAACAAAATCGTTGAGCGGTCACGGTACAGTTCTTCCAACAGGTTCTTGAACCGCTCCTCAAAGTCGCCGCGGTATTTGGTGCCCGCGACCATCGACGCCATGTCCAGTGCCAGCACCCGCTTGCCGCGCAGTGCCGGGGTGATCTGCCCCGCGGCGATCCGCTGCGCCAGTGCCTCCGCCAGCGCAGACTTGCCGACACCCGGCTCACCCAGGAGGCAGGGATTGTTTTTCTGGCGGCGGCAGAGAATTTCAATCATGCGATCCAGCTCGGCATCACGGCAGAGCACCGGGTCGAGCCGCCCCTCCTGTGCGAGGCGCGTCAGGTCGCGGCCGTATTTATCGCTGGGGCGGCCCGTGCGGGAGGCAGCCATCCGCGGCTGGGCGGGCAGCACAAGCTGACCGGAAAGCTGGCGGCATTCCCGCGCGGCCTGCGGCAGCTCGATGCCCAGAGCCGCCAGCCACCGGCTGGCCGTGCAGGACGAGTCCTCGAGGATGGCGCAGAGCAGGTGCTCGTTCTCCGCCCTGGCGGCACTGGCCGCGTGCGCACCCAGCACGGCAAACTCCATGGCCTTGCTCAGCTCGGGGGCAAGGTCCCGGCTGTGCAGGCGGCGCGGACGGCCCGCCGCGTGGGCGGCGGTATGCTCGGCCAGGGCGGTGGATGTCACCCGCTTGCGGCGCAGAAAATCCGCCGCTGTTCCCTGTGCTGTCTGCACCAGCGCCAGCAGCAAATGGCCGGTATCCGCCTGGCTGCACCCCTGCTGCCCCGCCAGCACCAGCGCCGTGTGCACGGTGCGTGCCGCCGTGAAGGAAAAACCTTTATATCTGTAGACCCAGAACATCTGCAAATCCTCCTCTGAAAAGTACCCATTGAAAGTATAGACGCCGGGCCAATAAATAATCATCGAAATCTGGGGGATTCTGCAAGACAAATTGAGAAAACCGTGGTATAATAAACTGATTATTTTTATTATTACGTATGAGGTGGTTTTCAATGCACAAATTGATGCGCTACATCAAGGGCTATGAGAAGCAAGCCCTGTTAGCGCCGCTTTTCAAGATGCTGGAAGCCTGTTTTGAATTGTTTGTGCCGCTGGTCATTGCCAGCATCATCGACACGGGCATCAAAAATGAGGATGCAGCCTTCATCTGGACGCGCTGCGGCCTGCTGGTTCTGCTGGCTGCTATCGGCTTGGCCAGCAGCCTGACGGCACAGTGGTTCTCCGCAACAGCGGCGCTGGGCTTTGGCACGGCATTGCGCAAGGACCTGTTCCGCCATATTGGCACGCTGAGCTACAGCGAGCTGGACGGCATCGGCACCCCGACGCTTGTCACCCGCATGACGAGCGACATCAACCAGGTACAGAACGGCGTCAATCTGACGCTGCGTCTGCTGCTGCGCTCGCCGTTCATCGTGATCGGCGCGCTTATTATGGCGTTCTCCATCAGTCCGAAGCTGACGCTGCTTTTCATCGGCATTACGATTATGGTGTCGCTTATTATATGGGCCATCATGCGCGTGACCGTGCCCATCTACCATGAGGCCCAGAACGGCTTGGACCGTGTGACGCTGCTGACGCGCGAAAACTACGTCGGCGCGCGCGTGGTGCGTGCCTTTGCCCGCCAGGCGGACGAGCTGGCCGCCTTTGTGGAGACAAATGACCACCTGAAAAAGCTGCAATTTGCGGCAGGCCGTATTTCGGCGCTGATGAACCCGCTGACCTATCTCGTCGTCAACCTGGCCGTTGTGGCGCTGCTGCTGCGCGGCGGCGTGGAGGTCGATGCCGGTAAGCTGACGCAGGGCGAGGTCATTGCCCTTATCAACTATATGAGCCAGATTCTGTTGAGCCTGCTGCGTCTGGCGGATCTGGTCGTTTCGGTCACCCGCGCACTGGCCAGCGGCATGCGCGTCAATGAGATTCTGAACACCCACACGACGATGCAGGATCCCGGCACGGCAGAGCTGGCTGTGAACGACGCTGCCGAGGCGGCTAAGTTTGAGCACGTCACCTTCACCTACAAGGATGCCGGTGCACCGAGCCTGACGGACATCACGTTCACGGCCAGGCCCGGTGAGACCATCGGCGTCATCGGCGGTACGGGCAGCGGCAAATCAACGCTGATCGACCTGGTCTGCCGCTTCTACGATGCCGACAACGGCGGCGTTGCGCTGTTCGACCATGATGTAAAGCAGTACAGCTTTGCACAGCTGCGCAGGCTGGTGGGTGTCGTGCCCCAGCAGGCCGTGCTGTTTACAGGTACGATCCGCGACAATATGCAGTGGGCTGCCCCCGGCGCTTCCGACGAGGAAATCTGGCAGGCGCTGGAGATAGCCCAGGCGGCGGAGTTTGTCCGCGGCAAACCCGGCATGCTGGATGCACCGGTGGAGACGGCGGGCCGCAACTTCTCCGGCGGCCAGCGCCAGCGCCTGACGATTGCCCGCGCGCTGGTACCAAAGCCGAAGATCCTGATTCTGGATGACAGTGCCTCGGCGCTGGATTTTGCAACGGACGCAGCCCTGCGCAAGGCAATCAAAGAGGAAACGCACGGCATGACCGTGTTTATCGTCTCCCAGCGCGCGGCCAGCGTGCAGCGCGCCGACCACATTCTGGTGCTGGATGACGGTAAGCTGGTTGGCGACGCGCCCCATGCCGAGCTGCTGCGCAGCTGCGAGGTCTATAAGGAAATCTGCCTGAGCCAGTTGAGCAAGGAGGAGGTGGCAAAGACGCTATGAGCAAGACAAAGCAAAAGCTGGACCAGAATACGATCCATCGCGTCCTGAAGCTGATCCGCCCCTACACCGGCATGGTCATCCTGACGCTGACCTTTGCGCTGATCACAGTGGTCACGACTCTGCTGGCCCCGGTACTGTCCGGTAAGGCCGTGGATATGATCCTGGGACCCGGTCAGGTTGATTTTGCAGGCCTTGGCAAAATTGCGATAGCGATGGCTGCCACGATCGCCTGCACAGCGCTGGCCCAGTGGCTGATGAATGTCGTCAATAACCGCATTACCTTTCAGGTCGTGCGTGATATGCGTGTCCGTGCGTTTGGCCAGCTGGAGATTCTGCCGCTCAAATATATGGATGCCCACCGCCCCGGCGATGCTATCAGCCGCATTACCACCGACGTGGAGCAGTTCAGCGACGGTCTGCTGATGGGCTTTACCCAGCTGTTCACCGGCTTGCTGACGATTTTGGGCACGCTGGGAGTCATGCTGTTCATCGACTGGCGCATTGCGCTGGTCGTTGTGGCGTTGACGCCGCTGTCGATTTTCGTCGCGCGGTTCATTGCCACCCACACCTATTCTATGTTCAAGGTGCAGAGCGAGACCCGCGCCGAAATGACGAGTCTGGTCGAAGAACTGGTCGGCAACGAGCATCTTGTCCGCGCGTTCGGCTATGAGCGCCGCGCCGAGGAACGCTTCGATAAGATCAACCTCGATTTGCAGAAGTGCGGCGTCAAGGCGACGTTCTTCTCCTCTACCACGAACCCCTGCACCCGCTTTGTCAATGCGCTGGTCTACGCCGCCGTCGGCGTGCTGGGTGCGTTTGTCGCCATTGCCGGCGGCATCACGGTGGGCCAGCTGTCGGTCTTTCTGAACTACGCAAACCAGTACACGAAACCGTTCAATGACATTTCGGACGTTATGACCGAACTGCAGAACGCACTGGCTTGTGCGCAGCGCGTGTTTGACCTGATTGACGAGACGCCCATCGTGCCCGATGGCCCGGATGCTGTTGCCCTGCCCCACGGCGCGGGCAGCGTGGAGTTTGACCACGTCAGGTTCCGCTATGTGGACGATGTGCCGCTGATCGAGGATATGAACCTGAAGGTTGCGCCGGGTCAGCGCATTGCACTGGTCGGCCCCACGGGCTGCGGCAAGACGACACTGGTCAATCTGCTGATGCGGTTTTATGAGATCAACGGCGGTACGCTGCGCGTCGACGGGTATTCCATCGACAATGTGACCCGCGACAGCCTGCGCGGCAACCTGGGCATGGTGCTGCAGGAGACCTGGCTGAAAGCCGGTACGATTGCGGAGAATATCGCCTACGGAAAGCCGGATGCGACCCGCGAGGAGATCATCGCCGCGGCCAAGAAGGCGCACGCCCATAGCTTTATCTGCCGCCTGCCCAACGGGTACGACACGCGGGTAGCAGAGGACGGCGGCAACATCAGCCAGGGCCAGCGGCAGCTGCTCTGCATTGCCCGTGTCATGCTGCGACGCCCGCCAATTTTGATTCTGGATGAGGCAACGTCCAGCATCGACACCCGTACCGAGGTGCTGGTGCAGGATGCCTTTGAGGAGCTGATGAAGGGCCGCACGAGCTTTATCGTGGCCCATCGCCTGTCTACTATCAAGAACGCTGACCAGATCCTGGTCATGAAGGCCGGCAACATCATTGAGCGCGGAACCCACGAAGAACTGCTGGCGCAGGGCGGCTTCTACAAGCAGCTGTACGAGAGCCAGTTCGCCAAGGCATAAAGCCATACACCGGGAAAGAAATAGGAGGATGTATTATGAGTCACATTACCATTCCGGAAGGATACCAAAGCCTTCTGGGTTTGTATGACACCCAGAAGGCCATCGGTCTCATCAAGACGATCTTTCAGGAGAAGCTCTGCATGGCGCTGCACCTCAAGCGCGTCACGGCTCCCCTGTTTGTCATGCAGGGCAGCGGCCTGAACGATGACCTGAACGGCGTCGAGCGCCCTGTTTCGTTCGATGTGCCCAGCCTGAACGAGCAGGCAGAGGTCGTCCACAGTCTGGCTAAGTGGAAGCGCTACGCCCTGTACAAGTACGGCTTCCGCCCCGGTCAGGGCATTGTGACCGATATGAACGCCGTCCGCCGCGACGAGGAGCTGGACAACCTGCACAGCATCTACGTGGACCAGTGGGACTGGGAGCGCGTTATCACTGCCGACCAGCGCACGCTGGAATTTCTGCAGGAGACCGTGCGGGACATCGTGGACGCTGTCTGCGCAACGTCTGACGAGCTGCGCTGGAAGTTCCCCGAGCTGAAAAACAACATCCACCTGCGCCGCGAGGTGGCATTTATCACGACGCAGGAGCTCGAGGACAGGTACCCGGACTTCACGCCGAAGCAGCGCGAGAATGCCTTTGCCAAAGAGCATGGAACCGTCTGCATCATGCAGATCGGCGGCAGGCTCAAGAGTGGCCAGCCCCACGACGGGCGCGCACCCGACTATGATGACTGGACGCTGAACTGCGACATCCTGTTCTGGCACAAGCCGCTGGACTGCGCACTGGAGCTGTCCAGTATGGGTATCCGCGTTGACGCCGACGCCCTGCGCCGCCAGCTGGACGCCGCAGGCTGCCCGCAGCGCGCGGAGCTGCCCTTCCACAAACTGCTGCTGGATGGCACCCTGCCCCTGACAATGGGCGGCGGCATTGGCCAGAGCCGCCTGTGCATGCTGCTGCTGGGCAAGGCCCATGTCGGCGAGGTACAGGTCAGCCTGTGGGATGACGCTACGGTACAGGCATGCAGGAATTCGGGCGTGGAGCTGCTGTAACCCTTGACAAACCCCTGCCGATCGTGATATTATATTAGAGTTCCCGCTAGTATAGCACAATTGGCAGTGCAGCTGATTTGTAATCAGCAGGTTGCAGGTTCGATTCCTGTTACTAGCTCCATGGGAGTGTGAAAAATAAAGATGCAATGTACAGTGCAATATAGAACAAACCTTATTGTGACGCTGTTCATGAATAAGGCTCTATGTTGCACACATTCCATAAGAGTTTTTCACGCAATCCAGAGCGTTCCTTGTATAAATATGCAAGGAACGCTTTTGTTTATAATGGGGCTGTTGCACATCGTTTTGGATGAAAGTGCAGAATTGCCCCTAAGAATTAGACATATAATCGAACAATAGGAAAAAGCATGTGCATCACAAATCCATTGAAAATTTCTGATTTTCAAGGAAATCTGTTGCACATGCTTTTATTTTCACAAAAACATGCTTTTTATTTTTCGATTCTACGAATAAAAGAGGGGCTGTCACATGTGCAACAGCCCCATTTTTCTACAGCCGAATCAATTTGTTCTCTCGCAGCTTTTGGTTATCGCCCAAGACACATGCGTACTCATAATTAAGCTTCCGACATTCTTCTTTCAGGGAAAGATTCTCGGCTTTCAATTGGTTGTTATCATTTCGTGATTTCGAAAGCAAACATTTCAGACGTTTGACTTCATCTTCTAACGCGGTAATAGTACCAGTAGAATCACATGGCACAGAGTCAGGATTGAACTCAGGATATTGTAACAGATGTTGCTGTACATAAGGCTGATGAATTGTTCTTAGTGGGATACCGCTTGCGTCGCTTAATGCTTTCTTTGTGATTGACAGGTGTGATTCTTTTAGGTATTGATATGCCTCATCGATTTTCGATAATTTTTCCTGTCGCTTGCTCTCTTGGTATGTGCGAATACCTTCATTTTGTGTTTTCATGTTAGCCTCAACTTCTATGTGTGCTTTCACTATCAATAGTTTTAATACATACTTGGTATAGACGGATTAGTTCTTCATTATGCTGGACAATAGTATTGTCGCCATGCTTTTGGACGATTCGCTGATTACGTTTCAATAGCAAATCAATAGCAGCAGAAAAGTAGTCTCGATACGCAGGGTCAGGCAAGAACGACTCACAAGCAAGGCATTTTTCAAATTGCGGTTTACAGTTTTGATTACAGCAGATACCGTAACCGGGTATTATGCGCGTTAACGGGTCATCCAAAAGACGTTCATATTTGAACGATGGAATTTGTAGACAACGTACTTCTTTCTGTTCTCCGAATAATGAAATTTGTTTTGTAATATCGGCAAGATGTTTAGCTTCATCTTTCTTCGATGGATAACCGTACCCCAAAGTTTGGTCCAATGTGGAGTGATTACATTCAACCATTGTTTCTGTGGCGGAAATTACATTCCCCTGTAAGCGTTCACACACATTTATGTGGCGTAGGTCATGTGAGGTGATTTTTGCTGTATTTCCATCAGAATCAACAACATTATTATCAGCACAGAGTTTGACAAGATAGCTATTAAAGTCATTTGTGGTAATAATACGCAGTAAATTCGGATGTACAAATAAGTAGCCTTGATATTGCGGTTTTAATTGTTCCTGCATTGATAATGCGTAGTCGTGTTGTTGTATTAGCAATTTATAGTAGATACTTTCACATATGCCATCCGCAAGAAAACTATATTGATGGAATACGGGCACATGATATGCGGTTTCTTTAGCTGTTGGAACGGAAATAGCAAATACATTTTCTTCTGGATATGAGATGCAATCTAGCGACATTGCAATAACCTCGGAAATCCGATGGGTTCGCAAACGAAGTGTAAAGTACATTACTCGAAATCATGTGATTAGCCCCAAAAAGTGAATATTAATACATGGAAGCGTATCGAAGTGGTTGTAACGAGCTGCACTCGAAAGTTTGCATCCGGCAGGTCACCTTGTCCGCAGGGAATCCCATAACGGCGGGCTTTATCGGGTGTCGCGTACCCAACTTTTCATCGTTATCTTGCATCGAAATCTCGCATTTTTCCAAACGCTGTGCGAGGCGGTGCGATAAAAACTAAATAAGCAGACGTATCGAAGCGGTCGTAATGAGATTGACTCGAAATCAATTTGGCAGCAATGCCACGTGGGTTCGAATCCCACCGTCTGCGCCAAAAGCAGCACCTTGCGGGGCGCTGCTTTTTATTTTTGCGGCAAACTATGCAAGGGCTGCAAGGTGGGATTCGAACAACCCGTGCCCGGCGCTTTGCGTCCCGCCAGGCAAAAATGCCCCGGTGGGGCATTTTTAGGGCGCGGGAGAATCCCACCGTCTGCGCCAAGTATCACTACTCAATTCTACATTGGGTAGTGATTTTTTGTTGCCGCTTTGTAAAATTCCCGTACTTTTCTTATAAACATCTCCCCTTTATTTTCAAGTAGTGATTTTCGGGTTCGGTACAAATCATACCAGCAATCGCGGCAAATAGCTATTCACAGAACTACACAAGATTCTTCCCGCATCTTGGGTACAAATTGACAGCAAAAAGGCGGCACCTGATTTCTCAGATGCCGCCGCTGTTCAAATCACCACTTCTTTATGGGCTGCGCTTCGGGGAGTGCCAGCGTGTTTGCCATCGTTCGGGCACTCAGGTTCTTGGACTGCGAATCCAGATGCGCGTAGATATTCGCCGTGGTAGAAATATCGCTGTGGCCCAACCACTCTTGAATCTGCTTCATCGGTACGCCCTCTTTCAGCAATAGGCTGGCACAGGAGTGGCGCAAGTCGTGGAATCGGATCCTGCGCAAACCGTTCTCTTTCAGCAGCTGTGGAAAGCCTGTCGTTACGGAATCCGGCTGGATCAGGTTTCCCATTGCATCCACAAATACATAGCCAAGGTATTCTTGGTTATAGCAGTTGCCGCAAATTTTCTGGTTGTATTCCTGCTGCTCTTTGACGGCTTTTAAGCGTTCGGCAATCGGGTCGACCAGCGGCAAGGTTCGCAGACTGGATTTTGTTTTGGCTCGGTCAGCTTCTACCAAAATCTTCTTGCCATCAATGCGGGTGCTGGTCACGATGTGGCGGATGGTCAGCGTCTTGGCTTCAAAGTCGATGGCCTCCCACCGCAGCCCCATCACCTCGGCACGGCGCAGTCCGTAAAAGGCTGCAAGCTGGATGATAAGTTCCAGCTTATGGCCTTGGGCGGCTTCAAAGAGCCTTTCCATTTCCTCGGCGCTGTAATAGCTTGCCATAAACGTCTGCGGCTTGGGGCGGTCCACCTTGTCCACCGGGTTGCTGGCTATCAGGTCGATGCGCACGGCGTATTTCAGCGCTTTGTGAAGGTTGGCGTGAAACCGTAGGATAGAGGTGTTTTTCAGCGTTTCCGCTTCATGCAGATAAAAGCTCTGAATCTGGCGCGGCTGTAACCCTGCCAGCGTTACGCCCAGCGGCTCAAAGTAGGGAATGATATGTTTCTCTACATTGAAGCAATAGGACGAGTAAGTGGTTTCTGTCACGGCAGTCCGCATCATTTTCAGCCAGTAGCGCATATAGTCGCTGAATGCCATGTCGGGGCTGAGTTCGGATACCTGCCCCTTGGGAATCGTGAAGTTCTTTCGCGTTTCTGCCAGCATTTTTTCGGCGCGCTTCTTGTTGCCCTTGACGGGCAGCCCTGTGCCGATCCACGGCTGGCGGCGTTTGCCCGCCGAGTCTGTATAACTCAGCACGATGTAATAAAATCCGTTTTTCTCCTGTAAACGTCCTGCTACCATAGGCATCTCTCCTTTTTTTCAAGTTGCTGCATTTTGGGTTCGGTACAACGATACCAGCAATCCCGCCGGAAAGCTATTCACAGAATTGCACAAGAACCGTCCTGCACATTGGGTGCAAACTGACATCATTCGCGCTCCTGTTCCCGTCTGCGGCGGCGTGGTCTGGGATGCAGCGGCATTCTGTTTTCCCGGTCAATACGGTTAGATTCGCGTGTGCGTTGAATACGCTTGATCGCTCCCTCTGCAATCTTGTCCTCTTTGCGGAGTTCCGCAATCTTGCAGGTCAACGCCATGCGTTGGTCAGCCAACTCCGGCGGTGCTTCCTTTCGGCGCATCTGCTTAACGACTTCCGCCCGCTGTGCGGCAAGGGTTTCTATCTGCTGGGACAACCTCTTGCGATAGTCCACGATGGCCTGTAAAGATGGGAACTTGTGATCGTGGACAAATGCGTGTTCTGCAAGGATTCTCTCGGTGTCTTTCCAGATGCGCTCTAATTCCGGGCGATTGATGCGGGGCTGCTGTTTCTTGGGAAGGATGCCTAACTGATAACAGTAGTACAGATACAAGCGGTGCATCTGAGATTCACCAAAGAACACATCAAGGAAAATTTCTAGAATCCCTTTTCCCGCACAGCCATCCTTGGGGCGATACCGTTTCGGCGTATACTGCCGGGGCGGGTGTTTCAGCTCATACAACCTTGATCCATACAGCAGGTAATTTCCGCGCAGTCGGTCATCTATGGCAGGTAAATCGTATTCTTCTCCCAGCCTATAAAGCCGCACGGCTCGTCCGCCATCCCTCGCCCGGATCGTTGCATACTTGCGGATGGGATCAGCGCCAGAGATGTACCCCTGCCGATACAGCGCTCTGTGAAAATCCTCGGCGGTACTGGCATCCTCACAGGCTTGGTCAATGGCCTCCCGCATTCGGGCGTACCGCGCCGGTTCCCTGGTCTTGGGCTGCTCCACTACCGACAAGCCGTACTCCCGGCACAGCTTGTCGGATGCCGCCCGAAGCTCGGCATATTGGCTGCGGCGCTGCTCGTATTTCTTGCCGTCCACATACGATACGGAATTGATAACGAAGTGGTTGTGCAGATTATCCGTATTCATGTGGGTGGCGACCAGCACCTGAAATCGCTTGCCCCAGACCTTGCGGGCCAGTGCCACGCCGATCTCATGACATTGCTCCGGGGTGACCTCCCCCTCGCGGAAGCTTTGATAGGCGTGGAGCGCCACCACGCCGTCTGTTTTCCCAAAGCGCTCCTGCACAGCCCGCATATCTTCCCACGCATGATTTGCCCTGCAATGGACGCCGGTGACGAGCTGGGCGCTCTCGTTCAGCTTGGTCTTGGCGTCGTTCTCTGCATAGTGCAGCGTTTGGGCAAGGGCATCGTATTCGGTCTTGTCCGGGTTAGCCGCGTAGTCAAGGACACGCTGTAGGCTGTCCTTGATCGTCCAGATCTTAGTTACCGCCAATGAGCAGGTCCCTTATTTCATCTGCACAGGCTGCAATTTTAGTACCTGCACTCGGTTGACAGCTTTCTGCAATCTCGTCAATCTTGTCCAACACATCAAATACCTCCTTGGGTGGGTGCCCACCCGGTTCATATCCCAGCGCCCGCTGGCGTAAATACTCTGAGAGTGACAAGCCGCACTTCCGAGCCAACATCGTCACCTTTTTCTTTTCAGTGACGCTGACGCGGACATTGATCCCGACACTGCGTTTTCTCATGCGCCTGCGGCCTCACAGGGGTTCGGGGCTGTCCCCGTAGGCTTTTCGGCGGGTTGCCCTGTGGCAACACTTCGCCCATGCTTGCTCTCCTTACGCGACCTTTGTGACGCTAATGACGCTGATGACGCTGTTTGTGAGATATCCCATTTGAAAAGCTGGGTTATATCAATTTCAGCGTCATTAGCGTCATCTGCGTCATTTCCGTCATGGGAGAACTTCATCTGCCGCGCCTGCGAGGTGCGGTGGGTTTCATAGCGGATTCCTCTTGGCGTAAACACGGTATCGTAATGCTCCACGATTTTCCGGGTCAGCTGGTGGGGCAAAATGCCCTCAATATCGGCTGCGGAGAGCAATTCGGTAGCCGTACCTTGCCATGTTCCGACGCCATCGATGTAGTCAGCCACTTTCCAAAGGTAACTCGGCACAGCCTTAGCGACAATCTGTTCGGTGCTTTCTTCCTCGTCCAGAATCCAAACGCAGTTTTCTTCGTGCAGACGCAGTGTTTTGTTGTCCATATCGCGCCCGGTCACCAAAATGCTGGCGGTCTGGCTCATGCGTTTGCGCTGCATGACCCAGCTGGTATCGGACGCGCCCATCAAACCGTTGGAGCCTGCAATCTGCTGGAACGGATCGTCTGCGGCTTGTTTGCGCAGATGGTGGATCAGCAAAATGCAGACATTATACTTGTCCGCCAATACTTTCAAGGCGCTGATCTCCTTGTAATCGCTGGCATACATACTGTTGTTCTGGTCGTTTGAACGAACCTTTTGCAAGGTGTCGATGACGATCAGCCCGGTGTCCGGGTGCTGATAGAGGAAGCTGGTGAGCTGTTCTTCCAGCCCCTGCCCGATACTGCCGCATTCCGTCTGCATGACCAGCCGTTCGGGGGCTTCTTCGCTGCCCACCAGCTGGAGAAGGCGCTTTTGCAGGCGGTTGAAGGTGTCCTACAGCGAAAGATAAAGCACGGTGTGCGGCTCTATTTTGCGTCCCCACATAGGCTTTCCCTGCGCCACCTGCAAGCACAGCCACAAGGTCAGCCAGCTTTTGCCCGCTTTGCTGGGGCCGGCAAACAGCGCAAGACCAGCTGGGAGCAGACCGGGAATGATCCACTTGACCGGCGGCAGCGGCGTGGAGAGGAGTTCTTCGGCGGAGATTGTTTTCGGAAGCTTTTCATAATTCATTCGCATCGTCCTTTCTGTTTTGGTATATATCTATTATCTCATATTATCGTCGTTTTGTGTGTAGTAAGTTTTATTCTCCAGTGTTAAGTTGTACGGCTCACGCCGCCCCACAGCGCCACAAACGCGCCAAACGGCGGGCGCTTCGGCTGTTTCGTATCCGTGTGCTGCGTGTGACATCTGCCCCACACAGGGAAGATTTGGGCGGTTACTGCGAGTGAATCAGAACTGATTCACTTTTATGCCTTACGCTCTGGAAAGTGAATCAAATCTGATTCACTTTCCGGGCGGGGCTCTCGCCAAAAGCAAGGTTTTCACCTACGCGATCACGCGGGTCTGACCGCACGGACTTTTCAGAACATAATTGATCACATTGATTTTGGGGATTTTGTAAGCGTTTGCCAGCCGGATGCAGCTGATTTCGCCCTCCCCCAGCAGGTCATAGGCCGCGTGGCGGCTGATGCCCAGCATGGCTTGCAGATCCTTGACCGTTACAATGTCCGGGTACTCCGCAAACATGAGCTTGTACATTTCTCTGATTTCTTTACAATCCATTCGATCACCATCCTTGAATTTTGACTTTCGCATATTTGCGATGCAATATAGGATACTGCGCTTTTATGCGAATGTCAATAGTTTTCGCAAAATTGTTACTTTTTTCTTGCGCTTTTATGTTATGGTGTGGTACAATAAGGAAAATCCTGCAAAGTGAGTGAACGAAATGAACATCGGAGAGAAAATCAAGCGCATCCGCCAGCACCGCCGCATGACCCAGAAAGAGTTGGGCGAGTTGGTCGACCTCAGCGCAAACCGCATTGCGCAATACGAGATGGGGTACCGCGTACCAAAAAAGCCCCTGCTAAATCAAATAGCAGAGGCTTTGCGTGTTTCCCCGTTGGCACTTTCCGATGGCGGAAACGGCCCGGCGAATGATATTCTGGAGCAGCTTTTCTGGCTGGACGAGGAGCAGCCTGGCGTTATCAAGCTGGTCCCCACCGAGCGCGGCACAGCACGGTATAATGCCAACCCCAACTTTGCGCTGCACTATGACGACAACGATAACTGGCCGCCGCGTTCCCCGGTAGCAATGTGGTTTGATGATACGATTTTGGATGATTTTCTAAAGGATTGGGCTGCAGTTCAGAAGAAGTTGTATGCAGGGGAAATCACGCAGGCAGAGTATTTTGAGTGGAAGATTATGTGGCCTGATTGTGATAATCTACACATATGAAAACAGTTTTTCTATCTACACCATTTTTCCTATGTCACAAAGAACATAGTACTTATAGGATTGTGTACACAAAAGGAGGCTTTTAAATGAGTTTGGGTTTATATGTTTCCAGCTTCTACTTTTTCCGATCGGGCAAGAATAGCTGTTATTTAGGGCTGAACGCCCCTGTTCAATACAATGATACGCAATACTCTCAGGCAATAGATTTTTTTGAAGACTTTTTTGCAGTTCGCCGCACAATGGAAACGCTTGAATCCGAAAAGAAGTTATATTATATTGAAACAAACCCTAATTGGCGCGGAGAAACCGACAAATTCTCTTACACTGCTGCTTGCATACATTCGGGAAATTATGGGATAGAAAGCGACATATACGATGCAACATCTCACGAACGAGTTGGTTCAATTGAAAAGAATCAAGCAGGAATGGTTCCTTTCTTTGTATTTGTTGCTATTCCCAAAAAAGAGACGTCAACAGAACCCATTAACAAGGGCTTAATCCTTTTCCAATCTATGGGGATATACGGTACCAAATCTATCACCTGTAAGATGATAAATGAGTTTGCAAAAGATAAAATGAACGCAACTTTTCACACGTGTAATGTATCTCCCAGTGAATTCTTAAAAGCCTTTTTTGATTTAGGTACACTCAAACGGTTGAAATTGACTCGTAATCGCACCTCAGAAGACAACAGCGACCAATTGAGCGGGATTTCTTACGCCAAGGAAGAGCGAGTCTTGTCCTCCTTTCTCGGAAGAGCAGCCAATACTTTTATTGAGCGTTTAATCCATTTCGGTTTAGACAAGTCTGCAATTTTTGAATTAGAAAACGGCATATCTTACGACAATGTTACTGCAACAATAGACATCGGAGATGGTAAAGAAAGAACTGTCAATCTGCATAAATACGATAATCTGAGCATTCTTGAATACATACCCAGCCAATACGAAAAAGAGAACGGTCATGCTGACGAGAATACCATCATTTCGTACTTATGTGCACGCGCGACAGAATACATTGAAAAAATGGATATGACTATTCATGTGATATCAAGACGCTAACGGAGGAGCTATCATGAGCGAAACACATTTTTGTGGGGCCTTGATTCTTGCAATCACATTCCTGCTGATTATACGCTATTCTTTGCGAAAGAAAAATTCTTTTCTGAACATCCGTGAAATTGTCTGTGATTACTGGAAAATGCTTTCTTCTTTACGCCATCGCGTAATTTTTATGGCAACACCAATTAGCTTTGGAATTGGTCTGACGTTAATTTCCCCAATTAGCACGAGTGTTCTGGAAACGGTATGTACGGCAATTTCAATTTTGCTGGGGTTATTATTTGCCACATTAGGTGCAATCGCCAGTGGAAATGAGAAAAAGAAAAAGGGTTATCCTGCTTACGGTACAGTGTTCAATGAGACAATCAACATCATCCTATATTTATCTTGCTTGTCCATTGCAGATTTAGTAGTTCTTTTTATAGGACTGGCGCTTGTGCCTTTATCTGGGACTTTTCAGCAAAATTGTATTGCCGCACTGCATTCTATCGGCAGCGTTACAGTATACTCTTTAACATTTTCGATTTTTTTGAATTGCTTGATTGTAATCAAGAGAATCACGCGATTACTTACAATATAGTGTAACCTATAACTCGTTCGAAATTAGAGAATATTACCGTGTACCCAAAAGCCTCTGCCAAATCAAATAGCAGAGGCTTTGCGTGTTTCCACAGTTCCACTTTCCGATAGCTATAATGGTCTGAAACGATATTGGGGAACCGCTTCTTTGATTGGACGGGTAGCGGTCCCCGCTACCAAGCTGATACCCGCCGAATATGACACAGCACAGTATGAAACCAATCAAAATCGTACTATGACGATAATGACAATTGACCATCGTGTTCCACAGTGGTTATGTAGTTCGATAATACTATTTCAGGCGATTTTCTGAAGGATTGGGTTGCGGTTCAGAAAAAGTTGTATGCAAGAGAGACTATGCAGACTGAATATTTTTTAAAGGAAGATTATGTAACCTAATGAAATATATTAAATACGAGGAATAAGACTGCGATAATCGACCGAATTTGCTATAGCATCCCATCTAGCAACCTGCATTTTCTTGATTTTTCTTCCATCACCAAAGTCGAGTAAATCTGTTCGAGATAAATTGTTCAGAATTTTATTTAGGCTTCCAATCCCTGCAAAAGACAAAAGAAACGCCTCCGCAGGATTACACAATTTACATAGTGGTAAGAGGCTTATCACATCATATTGAATTCATTATGTTCAGTAGGCTTTGGTAGCTGTCAACATCATGGTATACGACATGGCTGGTAGACATCTCGTTGAACAATTTCTTGGCGCAGGAGATTTTTGCTTGTTCAATGGGACGCAATTCAAGGGTCTCCATCGTACCTTTGGTTTCAGCTACAAAGAAAATGTGCTTGACGGTGCCTGCGTAGAATGCGATTGCCCAGTCCGGCGAATAGTTGCCTACCGGCGTGGGAATCTGGAAGGTTCGGGGCAGCTTGGCGTAGACACAAACTTCCTCCGCAGCATCCAAATCTTCGGCAAACTTACGCTCAATACTTTTTTCGGCCGAGCCATCAGTAAACACATAGTCCTGAATTGCCTTCTTGGCAAGAAACGCCTTATCAAAGCTTTGGGTAGCCTTTTCTGCCGTAAAGATAGAGCTGTCGTATTCTCCCTCAATGGTATTGTAGGAGATATGCTCCACAATCATAGTGGCCTTCTGCTCGTTGATCAGCCGGATCACTTTAGAAATAAACTCTTCCGGGTTGTTCTTGAACATATAGAGCTTGTCGGCGCGGATACCTTGCAGGATCGCAGATGCCGATTTGCGTGTCAGCTTTGCGCCATCGGCAATTTTGCCAATCAGGTCATATTTGATCTGGCTTGTTTCCGCGTGTTTGAGGGTTTGCGTCCGGGTCTTTTCGCCCGTAAAAGAATCGCCGCGGTCAATTTCGTACTCATTCATGTTCGCCTTTTGGCGTCCAATGGTAGTCGTGTACTGCAGCTCCGAAACAAACAGCTTTTCATCAATGTGGGCAATGGCCTTGCGAATCAGCTCGGCGCTGTCGAACTCCACCGTGTAGGCATACTTGTGGTTAATTTCACGCCACAAAGCCTGAAACTCTTTCTTGGCAAAATTCTCATTCAGCGGATTTTCTTTCACTTTCGATTCATGACCATCGGTGAACATATCCTTAAGAACGCTGTCATCATAAACCGCCTGAACAAGCGTATGAATCCCTTCGGACATCGGTTTCAGCTCATCGGGCAGCTCCGCAACCTGATTCATTGCGACATCTCGGCGATACTTGTCCGTGACCCTGCGCTTCATATCCACATAGCCGTTCTGAATCAGATAGAACTCGATAGCATCGGCCTTCTCGCGGTCAATCAGGGTGGGCACATCGTTTACCTTGACATACTTGCCCTTGAAGTACTCACTCGTAGCAACCGTGGGTCGGTCATAAAACACCGTTTTAATATCCGATTGCAGGTCCGCAACGAAGGTCTTGTAGCTCTCGCTGGCAATAACGGTCAGTGTGTTGATTTCATGCACGCTGTCGCCGCAGCTCTGCACATCCATACGGTTGCCGTTTTGGTTGACGCAAAGGCGCAGACCACGACCAACTTCCTGCCGCTTTGCGGTATTACTGTCAGAATGTTTCAGGGTACAGATTTGGAACACATTCGGGTTGTCCCAGCCCTCGCGCAGAGCAGAGTGGGAGAAGATGAACCGCGTGGGCTCCTCAAAGGACAGCAGCCGTTCCTTGTTTTTCAAAATCAGGTCATACGCTGATATATCATCGGAGAACTCGCTGCCACGCTTGAGCTGGCTGTCAATGCTGCGCCCGGTTTTCTTATCAATACTGAAATATCCCTTGTGTACACGGCTGACATCGCTGCAGGTAGATCTCAAATATTTCTGGTACGGCGTATCGAGCAGAGTTGCATACTCGTTCAGAACGCTGATGTACTCCTGCTCAAACATCTGGCCATACTCGCCCAAAACCTCGTTGCCGTCAGCATCATACTGGCGGTATTTGGCGACCTCGTCAATAAAGAACAGGGACAGGCACTTGATACCCATGTTGTACAGCTTTTCTTCTTTTTCAAAATGCGACAAAATCGTTTCACGAATCTGAATGCGGCGCATATCCTTTTCGGAAACATCGCCCACCACATCGCCGGCCTTGATAACCTCACCGTTGGTAAAGGTCACGGTGCTGCGCAGCGGGTCAATTTCGGAAATGGTATAGCCCTTGTACTGCTCCATTTCCTGCGAAACATAGTAGAGATCATCGCCGACACCAAGAATACGGGTTTCACGGTTGATGGACTTGTTGTAGGCAATTTCCAGCTCGATTTTTGCCATCGGCGGTTTTTTGCTGGAAAGCACGATTTGCTCCAGATACAAATAACTGTCCGTTCCGCGGAAGTTCTTGACCTCGAAGCCCTTGACCTCAATTTTCTTGACCAGTCGTTTGTTGAAGGCATCCAGCGCATCCAGCACATACACCAGATTGTGCCGTTTGGCGTGGGTGGCGGAATAGTTGAGCGCGAACAACGGGTTGAAATTTTTCAGCGCCTTTTGCGTTACATCGCCGCCCATTTTCTGCGGCTCGTCCAAGATGATGATAGGGCGGTTTGCTTTGATAACATCAATCGGGCGGCGAGAGCCGAACTCATCGCGTTTCGAGTAAATGATGCGCGCTTCTTTGCTGCGTCCGTCCTCTTTCAGAGAGGAGGCAAACGCCTGTGTGTTGATGATCATCACATTGATGCCGGAGTTGGAAGAAAAGTTGTCGAGTTGGTTCAGGTTGGAGCTGTTATAAACGAAGAAACGCGCCTTTTTGCCGTAATACTCCATAAAATGGTCGGTGGTGATTTCAAAGGACTTTTTCACACCCTCACGGATCGCAATCGAGGGAACGACCACAATAAACTTACTCCAGCCGTATTTCTTGTTCAGCTCGAACATCGTTTTGATGTAGACATAGGTTTTACCGGTGCCGGTTTCCATCTCAATGTCCAAGCTGCAGCGCCCCATGTCGTTTACCAACTCCGGGGAGAGCTTGATGTTGTTCTGACTTTGCAGAGTGTGGATGTTTTGCAAAAGCTGATTATCAGAAAGCGCCACAACCTCGTTTTTATACCCAGAATCGCGCAGCAAATCTTCCAACTCCATTTGTTCTGGGTTGTCAGCAAGCGCCAAAAAACTCAGCTGCTGCGGTTTCTGGCTTAAGGTACCGGTGTCGCGGATATATGACACGCCGCTGCTGTACGGCTGCCCCGCAAAGACGTTGACCACAGCATCCACTGCATCAGTCTGGTATTGTTGTATTTTGAAATTAAACTTCATCCTTGTGGTTCACCTCCTGTTCCAGCATAAGAAAGCGGTCAAAATCGCTCTGGTACAGGCGGTCTTGTACCAGCCGGTATTTTTCATACTCGGTTTCTGCGTGGAGCTTTGCCTGCTCGGCGCTGATCTTACCGGTTCCGGTCAGCAGCTTTTCGCCGTTAAATTCCAAAAAACCGTCCAGACGCCTTGACCAATCCTCCATGCTCATGGGAATTTTGCGCCGCGCCTGCAATTCGGCATAGTCCAGATACAGCGATACGATGCGCTCCAAATAGTCCATTTCCTCTTGGCTCAGGTAGTTTTTGGCAACGGTTACGTCGGCTTTCAGGATTTTTCCGTCCGGGGCATTTTCCCAAGTGGTCAGCCCCATGTGTTCTTTGGCGGCATCGGCGCGCTCGTAAATCAATTCGGCTGCCGTGTGGCGATGCACGGCAAAGTGCATCTTGTTTTGCACGGTCTGGAAGAACTGCCGCGTTGTTTTGGCATTTTTGTCGTAGTCGAATGCAGTGGCATACAGGTCCGTAACCTTTTGGTAGAACTTGCGCTCTGACAGACGGATTTCCCGAATCTGCTGCAGCTGCCGCTCAAAATATTCATCGGTGAACATATGGCCTTTTTTCAGCCGCTCCACATCCATTGTCCAGCCCTGAATGGTGTGGTCTTTGACAATCTGTCCCGCCCATTTGCGGAACTGCACAGCACGCTGATTGTTCACCTTGAAGCCCACGGCAATAATAAGCTGTAAGTTGTAATGCGTCACTTCACGGTTGACCTGCCGTGCGCCCTCTGTCTGAACTATTCGGAATTTCCGAATAGTTGCCTCCTCTGTCAGTTCTCCGTCAGAATAAATCTTTTTGATATGCTCATTGATGGTGGGAAGTCCCACATCATACAATGCCGCCATCATCTTCTGCGTCAACCAGATATTCTCGTCCTCATACCGCATTTCATAGCTGGCATCGCTCTCGCCGGTGGAGGCCACAAAGGTCAGATATTCCGCTGCCGAACTGCGAGGTGACAGTTCTTTTTTCTTTTTCTCCGCCATATTACAGCACCTTCCTGACGGTATCGGGGCTGTAGGTGGCGAAAATCTGGTCAAAATTGGTGGCTACGCTGTCGCTTGCCATCGAACTGTCGCGTATGACAAAGTAGTACGGCTTCTGTTTGGCGATGGTGGTGATAACTTCTTCATCAATATTTTCGTCAAAGCAAGCGAGCAAATACCCATCCTCAACGTCAAAGTAAGAATAACTCCTCATTCCTACTTCCACACTCCTAACTTGAATTTTGCTGCTAAGCAAAATTCCGAGGTCCAGCATTACTTGGAACAGCAGATCCTCCGGCGTTCTGTCCTCTTTGATGTTATCCTCAAGGCGGGAGAACATATTGACCTCATACTCCGCAGGGTTATAGTAGACATCCTTCATGTTGGAGGTGTCGCACTTCAACACGCGGAAACCGGTGTCGAGTTTGGAATTAGGAGTTAGGAGTGAGGAATTATCTGTGTTTTCCTCTCTGATTTTTTTGCCGGCGCGGCGGATACGCTCTTTACCGATTTCACAGATGGTTTTGTAGCCCGCTTTGTAGGCTTCGGACTTTTCGTCGCATTTTTCGGGAAGCTGCACCATAATAAACTTGCGATGTCCGCCATCTTCAGCATTGAGTTGCATAACTGCGTGGGCAGTTGTGGCAGAGCCGGAGAAAAAGTCAAGAACAACCGAGTCCTTATCAGATACTACCCTCACAAACTGTTCAATATATGCAACAGGCTTTGGGAAATCAAAGCACTTTTCATCGTCAAATAGGGCTTTCAATTCTCTTGTTGCCGTTTGGTTATGTCCAACCTCTTCGGCAAGCCAAAGAGTGTTAGGTGTTCTGCCGTCTTGAACGTCAGACAAGAATCGTTTCTTCCGCGGGAATGAATTGCCGTCTTCGCCGAACCATACTTGGTTATCCTCAACCAACCGCATTAAGTTATCCTGCGAATAGACCCAGTGCTTTCCTTGTGGAACATCAAATTGCTTTCTGGTTTTCGGGCTTGTGACGAAGAAATGGCCATTACTTCTCTCGCCGCTTGCCACCAAGTCACCCGATTGCCACGGTCCTCTCGGATCGTTATCCGGATTCTTATACCGACTGTTCATCTCATCGGTTCGCGGTAATAAATGTATTTTTATCTTGTCAATTGATTTTGCATAGATAAGTGCGTACTCGTGGTTTTCAGAAAAATACTTAGCGTCATTTTTGATACTGTGAATCTTTTGCCATACAACGCACGCAACGAAATTACATTCGCCAAGTACTTCATCACAAATATTTCGCATATTCTTATACTCGTTGTCGTCAATGCTTATGACTATCAAGCCATCATCAGATAGCAAATCTTTAGCTAGTCGAATCCGAGGGCAAATCATATTCAGCCAATCGGTATGGAAACGACCGTTGCTTTCGGTGTTTTGCACCATACGGTTACCTTCTTCATCAAACTGACCACTGTTTGTAAGGTATTCATCCGTGTTCTGGGCAAAATCATCCTCATACACAAAATCGTTTCCCGTATTATATGGCGGGTCAATATAAATCATCTTGATTTTACCAAGATAGGTTTCCTGCAAAAGCTTCAGCACCTCAAGATTATCGCCCTCAATATAGAGGTTTTCGGTGGTGTCAAAGTCCACGCTGCCGGTGCTGCAATAAGGTTTTCCCTCACTGTCTGCCCCGGTAGGAACAGTCTCATCTTTCCGAACAGGGCGCAGCGTCTTATTAATGGGCGCATTGGCAAGCAGAACGGACTTTTTCTTATCAGGCCAAGTAAACTGATAGCGCTCCTCGTTGCCGTCTACCACCGTGCAGGAAATCTCCTGCATCAGCACATCCTTATCAATAGCCCGCACAACCTCGCCGTTTTCGTTAATCGTTTCCGTCACTGCATTAGGAAACATCTCCGCCAATTTCTTGAAATTCTCATCAGCCTTGTTCGCTGTTTGCATTTTCAATTTGTCCATCGTTGTGTCCTTTCTCTTTTGTTCGCATCAAACTTTTCATTTGTTCCATTACTATTGACTGACTATTCTGAAACGTTTGCTGCTGTGTCATCAAATCGACCATACCTTTCGGCATATAAGGATTTTGTATGGATTCCCAAGTAATATTTTTATATCCCAACGATTTAGCCATCTTCTCCAACAGCTTTTCTTTCTCTGTTTTCATTTTCAGCAAATCTGTTTCTGTTGGATTTTCTATACGCATTTTGTCAAAGCAGACTTTCCACTGATTACAAACATCTTTATCATCTGCAAAAACAACATCAATCAAATTCATAGCCTGAACACTATCATTTGTCCACCCATATATACGACTCGTCATCAGAATTTTGAATATCTGTATTTTGTCTTTTCGCTTTTGCTCCCGATCTTGCAGTTTTTGCCCGATATAAACAGCTGCAATCGGCACAACTATAAGGGCTATCAAATTTATGATTTCCATACTCATTATTCTTTTCTCCTTTATCGGCTATCGGCGACTTGTTTTCTCTGTATATGCTTCTCTCTTTCATATAGTTCCTGTAATTCTTCCAACGTATAATTTTCAAACAACAATGCGTTTCTCTCTTTTTCTAAATCGGTCAAGTAAGCATAAAATTGCTTACAAAGAATTTCTTCTATTTCCAGTTGTGCTTGCATTTGTCGTGCTGTTTCCTTGGTGCCATTTTCTGAGGTATCCCCATCCTGGGCTAACGTAAATGACAGCATCAGTCCCATTGCAGACGCGCTAAGCCTTTGCGCATTTTTTATTACATCATCTACTAACGAGTTATACCCTTTATCCATATTTAATTGCTGCCATAGCACCTGATATGATGTACGTATCTGACTAGATCTCAATGTTGAATAATAGGCGTATGGTTTTTCTCCTTTTGCGGTGTCATTATAATCTGCAACTAAATAATTACAAGCACACGCATCAAAAAATGTCTGAAACTGAGTCCTTAACAAATTTATTTTCTCTGCTTCATGTTCTATTAGTTTTGATGTAATTTGCAGTTCATTTGCACGGGTACTTAGTGCCTCTAACTTTTCCTGTGTCGCATCATTTTCATTCTTGAATCTTTGATTCTGCCACAATGCAAGCAATCCCAACAATATTGTCGATGAATATGTTAATATATCACCCGCACTCCATTTTGCCTGCAAAAACGGTATCGGAGCCTCTAAGCTAAAAAGGAATTGCAAAACAGCTGCAAATACAATGCTTACAAGCCCCCATATAAGAATCCATCCATACTTTTTGCAAATTTTCTTTTTCATTGACCTAAATTTTCCCTCTTTAGCCGTTTTATTTGTTGCACCAGCTCAAACTTCTTTTTCGGCTGTTTCTCCGCCCGTGCCTGTTTTTCCAGTTTGGCGATTTCTTTTTCGATCTTCTGTCGGCGCTCATCGGCGGCAATTTGCTCATCAAGGGTATTGCCGTCTGCGATGCTCACACCGCCGATGTCCACCACGATATTTTCCCAGACTTTATCAAGGGTCAACCCCCGCAGCTCTAGGGCGCAGCTTTCGGTGGGCTTCCAGTCCGTCTGCATCAGTTTGGTGCGGTAGATTGCCAGCTTACTTTGCCCTTCAAATTCCAGCACAAATAGAATATTCTGCGGAATCAGCTTCGATAAAGCGGCAATCGTTTTCTCGTCAAAGTCTTTTTTCTTCAACGCCACAAGCAGGACAAAGAAACTGCCGACTTCCTCTCCGGCAGGGATGTTGATTCGACTCGGAGAAATTTCGTTGACTATGGTAATTCTCGATATATCGGCATCGATTTTGTCTTTGACCGCTGTATTCATCTGAAATTTGGCATAGATTGCTTTTTTAGGCAGCTGCTTATTCATTTCAGTTGACTTTGGAAGTCCGAGCATTTTGATTTTCACTCCGTTCAAATCAGTTAGGAATTAGGAGTTAGCAGTTAGGAGTTCTCTTTTAGGCTTTTAGTGATACTTGATAAGAGTTTTTGAAGTTCGCCGCAATCGGCGTTTATGGAATCGTATTGCGTCTGAGTCAGATACTGCGCTTTGTATAAAAGCTCTAACCAGTATGCCGTTTCGGCGGATTCCTTAAAAGCAATGTACATTTTAGCAAGAAAATCCTTTCGGCTGCAAGCACAATTTGCCTCCGCTATGTTTGCCCCTATACTTGTTCCGCTGCGCAATAGTTGTTTGGATAAAATGAATTCTCTCTTTTCGTCACAGAGATATTTGTATAGGGCGATTATTCGCAAGGCAAAATTTTTGCTTTTTTCAAAAACAACACTTTCCATTCCTAACTCCTCATTCCTCATTCCTAACTACCAAAAAGCAAATCAGCTCAAAGTCGTCAAGTCCTTTGATTTCGTTTGTCAGGAAGCTAATCTGCCCGCCGCCCAAGAAGCTGTCAATATCGCTCTCGTCCTTTACCTCGATGATTGAGGCAATGGCGTCGCCAAGCAGTTTGGAAAGGCGGGACATATTTTTGCCGTCGCGGGTTTCTTTGTTAAACGGCTTATAGGCTGCGGGGATTGGCTCTGTCTGCCCTTTGCAGAGAAAACGCATTCTATCCAGCATCTGCTTCGGGGAAAGATGGTTACAGACAACCTCGCCGTCATCCCCGATATAAACCATATAGAAGGGATGCAGCCGGTTCTGGTTGTCGATGTTTACGCTGTTGGAGCGATTCTTCAAAACAAAAATCACACCGGCAGGCGCGTCCTCACCGGCAGGTACAACTGAGTGCAGACCGAATGGTGTTTTTTCGATGTCCGGGTGGTTCTTGACATATTCCAGCAAGTCCAGACGGAACTCGTTGAGCCCTAAATCCATAATGGAAATGCCGGTGGTCATATCCTCAATATCGACAACCTCGTCCTGCAGGCGCTTCAGCTGTGCTTTTCGGTATTCAAGGTCGGTCTTTTCGTCATTGCTGAGCAGGTTATCGTCACCCGTGGCGGTCATATCCACGATTTTCATACGGGTTTCAACTCTGGCTTTCAGGTTGATATAATCGTCAAGGGTCACATCAGGCCAGAAATTCACAAGCTGAATAACCTTGTTGCGGCTTCCGATACGGTCAATACGCCCGAAACGCTGAATGATACGAACCGGATTCCAGTGAATGTCATAGTTGACGAGATAGTCGCAGTCCTGCAAGTTCTGACCTTCAGAAATGCAGTCGGTGGCAATCAGAATGTCGATTTTCGTATTGTCGCCGGGCATCAGCAGCTCTTTGTCCTTGGATATAGGAGAGAAGCAGGTCAGAACCGTGTTTAAGTCAGACCGCAATCTCGGGCAGGTGGTGCGCCCCTCCACATTGCCGGTGATCATGGCGGAATTCAGACCAAATTTTTCTTTTACAAAGGGACCGACATTGTTGTACAGATATTCCGCCGTGTCAGAAAACGCCGTGAAAATGATAATTTTCTCGTTTCCGGGATTGATAGGCGCAGTGATTTTATTGTTGATCACACGGAAAAGCTCACGTAACTTCAAGTCGTGCTCCGGCGTGATGTCGCGCACCATATAGGTAAGGAGATCCAGAACTTCGGCGTCTTTTTGCAGCTCCTTGCGCCACGACTCATAGTCCATATCCGCAAGGTCGATTTTGACCTTTTTGCCAAACGCGAACAAATCGTCGGTATCCTGATCGTCGCCGTCAAACTCGTTCACATTGGAAATGTCCGTCAAATTCAATGTGGAGCCCATGTGGTGGTTAAAACGGTTGATGGTGTCGATTGTGCTGTCGATAAGTCCCTTGATTCGTTCCAGTGTCAAATTGAAAGAGTAGACAGAGCTTTCCATACGCTTCATCAGGTTGATGGCCATCAACCGCCGGATGCCTTGCTCGCGGCTGGCCTGCGTAAAGCCCACATTGACAGTGTTGTCGCCATAAAGTTCTGCGTATTTTTCCATTCTGCTCGGCAGAATAAAGTGGGAAGGCGTGTAAATCGTCAGATTCAGAAGCATCAGCTGCTCGAAAATCTCGTTGTAGTTTATGGCATCCTTCAAATCCGTCAGGTGCGGGCGCAGAGAGATAGGCTTTAGGCGCGTGGGGAATGTGCCGATGTCGCTTGTGTCATAGTATTTCTGAATGTGCTTGCGGGAACGGGCAATCGTGACACTGTCCAGTAGCTCAAAAAAGTCGAAGTCCAACATTTTGAGCAGGTTTTCGGTTGTGCGGTCGCAGGGGTCCCACTTGCTCCATGTATTAAATGCTCGCTGCGCATTTTTGAAAATTTCGTCGATTGAACGGCTGGTATTGAGTTTTTCGTCAATATAATCGGCGTGTCCTTCGTAAGCCAAGGCAAGCTGATTTTTCAGGTCATTGAAGCGGTTATTGACCGGCGTGGCGGAGAGCATCAGCACCTTTGTTTTCACGCCTGCACGGATGACCTTTTTCATTAAGGTTACATAGCGATTGTCCTTAGTTTCTTCATCCGGGTTTTCAATCAGCTTGCCGCCATTGCGGAAGTTGTGGGATTCATCAATCACGACAAGATCGTAGTTGCCCCAATTCAATCTGCTAAGATCCAGACCGTTTGAGTTGCCGTGGGTGCGGTTCAAGTCAGTGTGGTAAAGCACATCGTAGCGGAGTCTATCGGCAGCAATCGGGTTGTTGACATAGTTGTCCTTATAGGTGTTCCAGTTGTTCGTCAGCTTCTTGGGGCAAAGCGCCAGGACGGATTTGTTGCGGTTTTCGTAATATTTTATAACGGCAAGCGCAGTGAAGGTTTTACCGAGACCGACGCTGTCTGCAAGAATACAGCCGTTGTATTTTTCGAGTTTGTTTATGATGGCGAGAGCGGCATCCTTTTGGAAGTTGTAGAGCATCCCCCAAATCTTGCTTTCCTTGAAGCCGGTTGCTTCGTTTGGCAAAACATCCTCGGACACATCTTCCAAAAACTCGCTGAAAATATTGTAGAGAGTCACAAAGTAGATAAAGTCGGGCGAGTTCTCATTATAGGCAGCCGTGATGCTGTCGATCACCTCATCTGTGACGACCTGAAGCACCTTGCTGTCGTTCCAGATTTCATTGAAGTCAGCAAGCAAAGTGCGGGCAAGTGACTCGTCCTTTACAATTGTGGTGCTGATTACATTGCCTTTTTCGCAACCAAGTTCAACCGTAGTAAAGTTGTTGATGGGGGTATAGCCTACGCCGTCAACTACAATTTGCCCCTGAATAGATTTGTCACTGACATTTGATTTGAAAGTGACCTTCTGCCTGATCCACTCTGCACATTCTCGTGCAATAGCTTTTTGGGTCAATTCATTGCGGAGCTTAATTTCAAATTCAGTACCGTAAAGATTTCGTTCACGGGTTAAGCGCGGAATGTAAAATTCACGGCGTTCTTTTTTGGCCTTTTCTGTAACGAAAGTCGGAGATGTAAAAATAAAGCGGAGTTCCTCAATCTGTGATAGCTGCTCCTTCAACTCTTGAAAGGCATAGATAGAGAAACAAGCCGCTGCAATGGATAGTTTGCTGCCTTGCTTGATTTCTACGGACAAATCGTCTTTTAGAGTCTTTGTAGTATTGTTTATAAGCTCCATTTTTCTACACCCATCCTAATTACGGCAAAGTTTGTGTCACATAAAGCATACTCTACTCAGCTTATGCGTCATAAAACTCCATGATTTCATCGGGCGTACAGTTAAGTGCCTTGCAAATGTTACCGATAATTTCGGTAGTTATATTTTCATCTCTTGCAAGTTTCATCATCTGATAATGCGTAATGTGTGCCGCTTCTTGCAAGTCTTTTTTCTTCATCTTCTTGTCGATTAAGATTTTCCAAAGTTTATTGTATCTGACAGCCATAGCGATTCTCCTTCGGCAATATACTATCATTCAAAGATAAAGGACAACCAATTTAACATATTATAGCATACTTTCCCTGAAAAATCATAAAAAAAGACGGAAATTCAAACTTATTTGCGGAAAATCAAGCCGCAGCGTTGAGCATTTATAGTTAAAAAGCAATTGAAACACATAAAAAGATCAAGATGTATTTTTATTGGTTGTTATGGGGCAAGATATGAAGAATTCAAAAGTCAGACGGTTTGATATCATTGCAATGAAGATGAAAAGCCCACATGCTGGATTTTATATCCAACCTGTGGGCTTTGTCTAACTCATACCGTATCTTGTCCTGCGGCTTGCCCCGAAGCTTATGCCCAAGTCTATTGAACAAGATACCCATAATGGCGCATCTGGCGGCGGATAAGGGCTTCACAGCGGTCGCAAATTTCTTGGCTATAGGCGGTTCGATAGCTATCGATGAGCGCCTTTACATCGTTTGTGCTAAAGTTGAAGTGAAGCTGTATGCCGTATAATTTCTCTGCCGCATCAAGCTGATCATCAAAATATATCGAAAAAGGCTTGGCTTCAACAGTTTTTAGACAATCCTCTAAGCTTCTTTCCAGGGGAAAATCCATATTGGTATCTGCCAAAAGAGACAAGCCGTTATCAAATAGGGGGCATAGCGCATAGGTATTGTCCGCAGCGTTGTATTGAACGGCAATATTATTGGTGTGGCGATCTTCGTTTAGGAAGAACGCATCAATCTCCAACATTGAGGTCAGATATCGCCCGAACTCTTGCAGCCCGGTTGTTTGTTCAACAAAGTTTACCAGAAATTTTATCTGATCCGTGATCTCTCCCTGATGAGCCGTATCTACTGCGAGACTCCCGCCGGTAAATTTCCGATACAGCTTTTCCAACGGAATAAGATCATAGCCATCCGCGAGAAAATCAGCACTTTTGCAGCCGCGGTAAATTCGTTCTTTATACTTGATTTGTGAATACTCATAAGCCACAAAGGGGTACTTAACGGTTGACTTGCCTAGCAGTGCGGAAACAATTGTTTCCGCTAGCCCCTCATAACCCATGTGGTCAGCCTTGTACCAGTATCCATAATATTTCCATTTCAACTGATTTCCCTTGGATGTATGGTTCAGCGTTTCTTGTGGCTCAAGCCTGCTTAAATCAATCATTTCCATAGAGCCCTCCTTACGCAGCGATGTTACGGATCATCTGCACCCACTGGTTGTCCCCAGCCATGCGCCCATTGGTTTTTTCAATAATCAGCAGCGGATCAAAGAAAGGAACATCCATCTCCCGGAGGATACCTTTCAGACCGGCTCGGCTGGCGGGCAGGCATCTTTCTTTCAAAAATTCCTCGAAATTCGCCCAGGACGGATTTTCTACAACGCCAAACGCGCGCAAAGGGATTCGGTCGGTGTAGTTCTTCATGCGGACAACTTCGTGCTTGAAATCGATGTCGATGACTGTACATAGCTGCTGACCGTTCATAAAGTTCATCCGCATGGTAAAATCCGGGTCCTTGCTGAAATGCTCGGCGTTATAGATATACTTATATATGGTCTGGCGCGACACGCCGAACTGTTTCGCAATCTCGGTGTTGCCGATGCCTTTTCTATGCAGTTCCAAAACCTCTACGATCTGGTCGGGGGTAAGCTGCGCCTTGCGACCCGCATTGCGCGGATTTGGATCATTGATTTTCAGCGTCTTTGCAAGTTCTCGCAATTCATCCAAATCAGATGTGCCAAAAATTTCTTTTATTTGCTTTTGATAATCGCTCGGCATTAGTATCTCTCCCAAGTTGTTCTCTACTATTATTATATCGTAGTTTGAGAAAATGTCAATAAATTAAAATATTGACAGCTTCAAGAATATCAGTCTTGTACGAATTAC